>Ga0172381_10001293_pt1 | contig 29734 bp, 34 predicted proteins | sample Leawel6488metaG_FD_119754 | JGI IMG/M metagenome (GOLD analysis project Ga0172381, IMG submission 119754) | Leachate microbial communities from a municipal landfill in Southern Ontario, Canada - Leachate well 64-88 metaG | ecosystem: Engineered > Solid waste > Landfill > Unclassified | place... | reverse complement strand
CAAGGCTATTGCGCAGTGGGACAAGGTTCAAGCCGTTGACATCGACGTGTTCGGCCACTGGCACACGTTTCTGTGGTCCTATCCTAAGTGGGTTTCGTGCGGTTCGCTGATGGGCTACAGCGAATACTCTGTCGAGATCAAGGCAGAATTCCAGCACCCGTCGCAGGCGTTCATCGTTCTTGATCGGCGCTACGGTTTGACGAGCGCTGTTCCGATCTTCCTTACTCCCCCTGCTTCATCCAAGAGAAACACCAATGGCGGAAATTAGAAAGTTCAGCACAGGCGCGACGAGAGATTCAGAACACGGGAAGCTGGATTTCGAGGGCTTCCTATCTCCGCAAGCACTCGAAGCATTTGCTGAGTACATGGACGGGCACCGGGTACAACAAGACGGCGAGATAAGACCGTCTGACAACTGGCAACAAGGCATTCCGCTCGACGCATACATGAAGTCTGCCTGGAGACACTTCTTCGCATGGTGGAAGATTCATCGCGGCGGGGAAGTGAAAGATGAACGCGATGGCCACAACGTTTCTGCAATTGAAGCGGTATGCGGCGTTCTGTTCAACGCGATGGGGTACATCCATGAGATCAAGAATTCTCAGCCTCCATTTACTGGATACGTCGATGGAGAAGAGGTCTTGATTGATTCCAGCTTTCTTGACTTGGAGACGAAATGATCCCAACGCGAATCTTCCTTGACCTCGACGACGTATGCAACACTTTCACTCCGTACGCGCTAATGTCGGTAGGATGCCAAATAGACGCGCTTTCTTTCGACGGAATAGACCCTTCTTGGGGGCGCGATATCGTAACAGCCGCTAACGCATTGCATCAAACCAGGTCATTTACTACGGCAAGCTTCTGGAATTCTATCGGCCGATCTGTATGGGCTACAGTTCCTGAATCTGCCGAATTCGCTTCGCTCCTCAGGTGGTGCGAAGAGTGCGTTGGGACTGATAACGTCTGCATCCTCAGTTGCCCAACACTCGACCCTGATTGCCTGGCTGGGAAACTCGAATGGATTCACGCGCACTTTCCTAAGCGATTTCACCGACAATATCTTATCGGACCTCGGAAGTATTTTTGCGCGCGGCCAGATGCGCTGCTCATCGACGACTCCGACGAGAATGTCAACAAGTTTCGGGAGTGGGGCGGACAGGCTATTATTGTTCCGCGACCGTGGAACAGTCTGTCCAGGATACGCAGCACACTCAGCTACTTGCTACTCGAATTGAGGATCAAATTCGATCCTCAGAGAGCAATGACTTCTCAGTCACAATCGCTCATTGCGAAAATCTTCAAGAAAATCATGTCGCACCCGGAGACCATGCGTTGATTAGCACCTTGAGCCACAACCTGTATCACGGTGACTGCCTTAGCTTCCTTCAACCATCAGCGGAATGTGTACTACGAAATTCTATTACCACAATCTTCGCCGATCCACCAGACAACATCGGTGCCAAGTACGGGGAGTACATAGACAAGATTCCCGATAAAGAGTACGCTTACCTACTGCATCTATGGCTACTAGTGTTCGTGCGTCGCGCCAAGACGGTGTGGTTCAGCTACAACGCCCGCTGGACGTTTGAAGTTGGCTGTATTGTGTCACGGATGCTTTCTAAGGTGCAATTAGAAGCCAAGCAATGCGTGCAGACGTTCACCTTTGGACAGCATAACCACCATGATCTCGGCAATAACTACCGTCCGCTTCTGCGACTTCGACACAAGGATTCGCCTCTACTCCCGAATGCAATCCGGGTGCCGTCCTGGAGGCAGGAGAACGGCGACAAGAGGGCCGATCCTCGCGGCCGGGTGCCTGGAGACGTGTTCGACTTCCCTCGCGTCACAGGCAACAGCAAGCAGCGTAGGGCATGGCACCCGACGCAGTTGAATGAGGGTCTTGTCGAGCGGTGCATCCGGCTCACGACGCCGGAAGGTGGAACGGTCCTAGATCCTTTCGGAGGAACCGGAACGACACTCAGGGTGTGTAAACGCATCGGACGTGCGTGTACGCTTGTCGAGCTAGATCGGGGCTACTGCGAGCGCATCGCGGAAGAACACGGACTGCCAATCTTGGAGGTGTGATGCTCGTTCCGCTGCTTGCTTTTTCGTGCGGGTTTATGCTTAGCCTGGTGTGGGCTAGGTGCATTAGTTCGATCACGGAGAAGCGGGCATTCACTGCCGCCAACTTCGGCGTATTGCTTTACCTATGTTCCGCTGCGTCTACGGTGCTCATCGTAGAGAAACAGTTCATTCCGATACTGGCATACGTAATTGGCGATTGGGTTGGAACTTACATCGCTGTCCGGAAAGGTAGATAATGAAGGCGTCGGATTGGATCTGCAATACATGCGGAAGCACCCTCATTAAGACAAGCCCGAACTTCTTGTCGTGCCCCGGTTGGGACTCACGGCTTCAACCATCGTTCGCTGTCGATGATCTACCGTCAGCCAGGCGAGTGGACTACAAGAGATTCGTCGTCTATGGCGAAGAAGGATACATGGAATACATTCCTCATACGCACGAATCATCCCTGGATAAATGCCCAGAGACGGGAGTCGTTGTCGCCAAGGTACGCACTAAGCGCGGTTGGAAAGCGCGATCGTTCCAGCGGTCTACCCGCCCGAGATTGGAGTGTATTCTGAAGTGCTTTCGTCGGTATCCCGATGGCTCGAAAGCAGCTTCCTAACGGTTCGGCTGTTCCACGGTCTCCCCCTGCACTGGCCGGCGTCGGCCGTGAGCGCGACGGCTATCTGTTCGGACGAAAGGCCCCATCGACTCAATTCAACCGCCCACGCGACGGCTGCTTGCTCGTCGTCGTTGCTGGTGAGTTGCTTCGTCGCCTTGTCGATCCTATATCCTATCGGGGATCGGCCAAGCCATTCACCCCTTGCCCTCTTCTTCGCAAGCCCTACCTTCGTCCGTCGCGCGAAGCGCGCTCGCTCGTACCCAGCAAATGCCGCGAGGATATTGCCGAACAATTCCCCTTCCGGAGTGTCGCTGATCGGCGAGCCGTCGGCGAATTCTATCTGGCAGCCGGCGCGGTTCACCTGATGCCTGATTGTCAGCGCAACGAGCATGTCACGCGCTAGGCGGTCGCTACTGTCCACCACTAAGAGCATTCCAGGCTGTAGCTCGTCCATCGCTTCATTGAGTCCAGGGCGACTCAGCCGCTTTCCGGTAACGTCCTTGTCGGCATGGCAATTCTGAACCTCATAGCCCTTGTGCCGGCAATACTCCCGGCATCGCTCCTCTTGTTTCTCGCAACTCTTGCACTCGTCTGCGTTCGGTCGCGGCGAGAAACGGGTGTAGATAATCGCTTGCTTCGCCATGTAGTAGATTCCTTTCATTCTTCTGGGTTGTCTTGGAGCATTTCACCACCACAAGCGCAAGTGGGCGGCCCAATCTCCTCTAGCCATTTGCGAGTCATACGCACGATACAGCCGCAATCCTTGCACTCTACTTTCATCATCCTTGTTGATTGCTTCGGCGGGGCGTTCGAGTGTCGCAATTCGGCGTGAGGATACGGCCCCACTTTGGAAATGAATCTGACAAGTCGAGTGTGCAAGTCTTCTCCTACTTTCGTCGCCGTCATCTTCCCTGTCAGCCCGATCTTCAAGGCGCAATCCCGGAACCGGCTCCCGTGCTTTTCCTTGAGCCCGACAGCGCAGTGTACTAGCTCGTGTACCAGCGTGCCGGCGACTTCAATCGAGTCATGGAGAACGGGACTAACAAACGTCTCAAAGTACTGATCCCCAGAGCAATCGGCCGACCAGGCTTCTCCGATACGCCTCTTCTTCTGCGCAAGTGCAGACTTGGATGGCCACGAACACGACGCCCGAATTTTCTCAGGCAAAGGGAATCCGACGTTCTCGAATTCGGGCCGGAATTCCTCCAGACACTTCAACAGCCAACTTTCGCGAATCATTGTTACATCTCACAGATAATCAGAGCTATGCGTATCCTGCCACGTTTCAAGTCTCGCATCGAGTGATTTTCTCGAATGTACCTGAAACAAGCCGTTTTGCTTCCCTCAAACAATGTCCGATCTGGGTCGGAAGACGTGTAAACGTTCCATAACTTGAATCTCTCTATCAACTGCTCCCTTGTAGCGCGAGGCATACTGTGCTCCCGAAAGCGTGTAAACGCACTAAGCTATGTCAGCGGTCGATGACCACGATTGCCGCGTTTACCTCGGTTCCCGACGCCTTGAACGAGCCGGCCGGTAGGTCGATCCATTCGGTAGCTTCTTCCATGAACCTTTCTCGCTGCCGTGGTCCGTTGGCGCAGATTGCCACGAGTCGGCCCCCTGGCTTCAAATGCGTCAAGGCGTGTTCAATGTGCTTAATGTCGGACCCTCGCTCGAAAGGCGAGTTCATAACTATGCGGCCGCGCGCTCACACGCCTTATCGAATGTTCCGCATTCTCTTCCTGGTTTCATTGTTCTCATTGCTTACTTCTCAGAGTTGCAGGATAGGATAGACCGTCGCGCGCCCCTGCGCTGTCCAAGGGAGCGCGACGGGCAATCCTTGCCCTAGTCGCGTTGTTAGGTATTCGTCAATCGTCACCTCGATTTCCGTCTGGTCGGTAAATGCAAACGTCATCGGAAACGCGGTACACTGGATAGGGGCAGGATGTCTTATCGCCGTCGTAGACTCCGGCCGGTTCAACGCCCATTTCCGGCCACCAGTAGAACCAATCGGGGGCAAAGCAGTATGCCTTGGGACCGTTCCGGTCAACTGGATTGCCGAGGTGGCATGCGCCTGGAGCGCACGGGCTACAGAATTGCGCGTGAGTGTAGTATGGGCTCTTGTAAATCCACACGTCCCCTTCGGAATCGCTCGACGCCTTATACTCCCCGTCGTAAAGTGAGTATCCTAATGGTTCATCGCCGTATGCTTGATCGGACCAGAACGAATACCGGCAATCCAGGCAGACGTAGTCGCGCCCTTCGTCATCCCAGTCTTCTACTTCGTCAAGGTCTGGAACATTCTCGGAGTCGGCCGGAGTAGCCGGATTGCCACACTTAGGGCAACTAGGCTCCCCGTAGTCTGGTTCTGCGCTGTCTGCCCAATACTGGAGAATGTCGTTTCCGGGTATCACTCCGTAGTGGATACCGGTTTCGGGGTCGAAGTTTGATTGTCCTAGGCTGTAGTCGATACCGTAACTCATTGCTTGCTTCTCCGAATTGCTGTTGCGAGAATCAACCTATTAGCTCCCCTGCAATGGCAAGGGGGCTAGTAGGGCAATCCTTGCCCGTTGGATCTATGCGAAGTGTGAGGAGATTACGCCATTCTCCCCGCCAGTGTTTCTCAGTCTCTCAGCGGACCACAACGCGCAGAATGAGAAGGGAGGATTCCGTAACTCGACATAGCCTAGTGTTTCGATGTCGAATGGTTCGCCCGCGTTTCCGAGGAAAGCAGGCATCATGCCTTCCTTCCACCAGTATTGCTTTCCGTCGTCTCCGACGTATTCTGGGCAATTGGGATCTAACCCGCCGTCTGCTTTACTGAAGTCATCGGTCAGATAATCCGACCGTTCAGACTCGCTCGCGAGGTCAACCTTGTACCGATCAAGCTTTTCAGCATCGACGGCGATATCAAGCGCGTCTTGAAGAGAATCGGCGAACACCACTGCAAGCGCGAACCCGTGCTCATGCAACAACCAGGGGCGAACACTATGGGGGTTGTATTCTCCGTTGGGCGTGAATTCATCGGGGTTGACTACGTCATCGTCGGAGAAACGTAGCTCGCAATTCTGAACCATTACCGTAGCTTGCATGGTGCATACTCCAGGAGAAGAGGTGAGAAACAACGCGCTAGTAGGCTCCCCCCAAGGGAGCGCACTAGGGTATTGTTACGGGTAAATGTACAATTGTCCGTCGTCTCCGACGTACAGGTTGACCTCCTTTGCATTGTGCGCGGCGGTAGTCAATCGCTCCCTTACGTCATCGGGTAGGCAATCCCGATCCCAGAAGCCTGCGCCATGACCATTACGGGTCAGCCAATAATCATGCCCCCCTAGTTCGTCGGCCGACCATTGGGAATGGTTGTAGGTTGCGAGGTCTGCGGCATTCTCAGCCTGAAAGCGCTGACAGTCGGCGATGATTTTCTGTAGCGATTCCGGCGCGATGTCGTCGATGGTGTAATTCGCGTCGAGTGGCGTTTTATTCTCATCGATTTCCGCCCACAACGCGCATTCGATGTATGCACGGGTGAATTCGTCGATACTCTGAACAGTTGCCATGGTTGCCGATCCCCTTGTTGTTAGTACCCGCGCTGACAGCGCTTGTTGTAGTCGTCTTCCGCGCGCTGGAATTCCTTGAAGTAGTGTCCCAAGTAGGCATCCCCATCATCGGCAGAACACCAGGTGATGTACTCGCGAGGCAACCCTACGCCCTTTTCCCACCAGGCTAAGATAATCCAGCGCTCTTGAATCGGGTGGAAGTACCGAGACAGTATCTCGGCACCGTTGGGAAGCGTATTAGCTAGGGCCATATGGAACGTATAGGTTGCCATAGCGTATACTCCTGGTGAATCAAGTGAGGTTAGCTGTCAACTGCCTGTCGAACCATTCGATGCCGTTTTCGGATACTTCGGCAACAAGATGATTGGCGGGGAGGGCGTACACTTTACATCGGTCGGTTCTGCCGATACACCGTTGCATTGCTTCCTTGATTGCCTCGGAGAATGTACAGCGCACTTGTTTCCCTGCGCCTGTGTGCTTGTCCTCAATTCGGAAAGGCAACATGATTCAGACTCCTCAGAAGGTGACACGCGCGACATGGTTAGAGAGGGTGACGATTGACGGTCGATGGTTACGGGCAACGAAGTGTGCCCATATCTCGCCGATGGTCATTGGGTTGTGCAGTGTTGCGACAACCGACCGTGTTTGGAATTCCAGAATGATCTTGTTAGCGGTTTCCATGGTGATTAACCTGTGAATTCTTCGCCGTAGTTGTCCTTGTATAACTCCCTTTCCGTTTCAGCTAATTCTTTCCACCCTCTTCTTTCGTATTCGGATATGCGCTTTCCCCATTGTGCTTTCCTTCTAACTGATTCGACGGCTTGCTGTTCTGCAAACTTGCGAGCTAATCGCTTGACTGTCTCAGGTTTGTACTCTCTGAAAGCTTTCATTGTTTTCGTCTCAGGTTGGCTACTATTGTTGTCTATTCAAGTATGGACTATATCCGGCATAAAGTCCAGTTATATGCCGATAGTCAAGGCAATATCTGGCGGTAAGTAGGCGTTATAGGTCTGGTTGTATCGACTATGGTTCAGAAAGGCTACTATATCTATGTACGCGAAGATCGGCCGACTGAACGAGCCGAGTAGCGATTGCGACAGGTTGGATAGGTTGGAAGGATTGCGATAAGTCAGCGCTGCCAGACTCGGCACGCTAGCGTTGCGCTGTAGGGCCGATTAGAGGTCTGTGCGACTACTAGGTCACGTTGCCTATCATGACCTCAGAACGCATCCTAGGCGATAACCCGTTATGTAGAGGGGTGATAAAGTCAGAGTGAGGACAGGGTGGGCGTAGCCCCTGTCATCACTCTGACTACACTCGCGTCAACCCTGCTAAGATCCATAACACCCTACCCGATCCCCTATCCAGGCTGTACGGCCTAAGACGACTCGTTTTATGCCGCATTCTGCGCTACATTGTAACGATTGCGCAGCCTATGCGTAGACTAATGAGGTAGTTCATAGGGGGCCCCATTGGGTGGAAATCCTTACCAACCCCCCGCCAGCGCCGGCCTCGCCCGGTGATACTTACCTCCCCTCCTCCTGCGCACGCATTTCCCAACGTCGTCAGACTGACTCATAGGGGCCCCTGGCTTCGCTTGAGAGCCCAAGGGGGCCCCTCAACCTCTAATGAGACCTTGGCTTAGGACGGGGCCCTGCGAGCGTTCCTAAGCCGTCCAATGATCGACCGTTTCGATACCCCTCTCTTGTTTTGGCGGTATTCCGAAAAACGCGGTGGTACGACCGAACCACCTAGCTGGTGTCGATGTGTCGCCGTGTCGTCTATACCTAAAGGAAAAAAGAGGCCAAAACAGAGGACCCCACTACGTAAGAGGGGGGGAAAAGAGAAAAAGGAAGAGAAGTAGCGGCGACAGGTAGACAGGAGAGAAGAAACCCTCTCTATAGTAGTATAATATATATATATTATATATATGTATCATTATTCTATCTTCTTTTCTCCCTTCACTTTACATCGACGGGTGGTATGTTGGCCTCCCTACCACGCATCCCCCACCTGGCGTCGTCTTTTTACCCGGTGACACATGGTGACACTTGGTGACAGGTGCCGTGTAACCCCCCGGTTCCATACCGAGAGTATGCACCAAGTGTCACCAAGTGTCACCTTTTCAAATGGCGACACTTGTTTTGCCATTTTCGCCACCTTTAGGGCCCTGCATCACTGGGGGGCGTAGGGTTTATACTCGCGGGCCCGGTCGAACCATTGGATGGCCACTTCGGCGAGCGTCGGCGGCTGAACTGGATGATGTAGTCCACACAGTTTCGCGCGTGAGAATATCACTGTGGTATCTGGGATTTGGCATATTGGGACCTCTTGTTCCGAACGTCGAGAACGTGGGGACGTTTCCGAAAGAATCGTTTCTCGATTGGTAGGATGAAATCTGACAATGCGTTTCAGAGTAACAGTTCACACCCTTGGAGAGAGTAAATGCTGAAGAGTTCCGTGAAGAGTGTTGAAGCTCCTGCTGATTCTGCCGTCAAACCTGCGCCGGCCAAGCCGAAGTGTCGTGTCCCCGGCTGCGACAACGACGCCGATGTCTGCGGAGTCTGCAAGAGTCACTACGCCGAGATCCTCAAGATGATCCGCAACGGCGAGATCACCAGGGAGAAGCTCGAATCTCCCGAAGTCGGCATTCTGTTGCCGGCATCACGCACGAGAACGAGCAAACTTCGCGCTGCGCTGGCTGAGAAGAAGATCACCCTCGCGCCGGCAGTGGTTCCTCCTCCCAAGCCGAAGAAGCCTGCTGTAGCTCCTGTGCCGGCGCTCGACGCCATCAACCCGCAACTCGACAAGTAGCAATCCGCCGTACAATCGCCTTAGTGACATCGACATAGCTAAGGTGGTTCGCAAGCCCGGCCTTCTCAGCCGGGCTTCTTTTTTGCGCTGGGTACAAATGGGCTTCGATCATGCGCGAAGTTCTAGGCTATAGGAATGTTCACCTCCAAGATCACTTCGGAACAGTGGAAGGACGCGGAGACACGTTACTCATCCGGTAGCGAGACTGTTGAAGACATTGCGAAGTCGCTCGGAATGAACCCCGAGTATCTCACCGCCCGCTTTCGCAGACACGGAATCAGGAAGGGCGACGGAACCAAGGGAATCAAGAACAAGGATTTGAACGACTTCGCGTCGCGCGTCCGCTCCGTCTTGTGGCGTCAAGATTCCGGCGACGAGAAGAAGACCTACGAAGACTGGAAAGCGCGTGTTTCCGATCTGGAATCGGCCACCGGGGCCGGGATGACGCACAACGAAGCTCTCGTTCGCGCATCCAAGGAATACCCGTGCTTGACTCGGCTCTTTCGGGAGTACGACGTGGCTGAATTCGACCCTAACCCCGAGTCCCATCCTCAGATTCAGCATTTCGGACAGAAGCCGGCGATTGTCGCGACCTCGGACGGCAAGGAACAGAGCTATCGCGAGAACCTGCGATGGGCAATAGAGACGGCGGGGACCTACCTTCGCACCGGAAAGCATCCGGCAACCTGTCCGAACGACGCGGCCTGGTATCTCTACCGCCAAGCCATCGAGGAGCCGAAGGATTTCCTCTCTCGCGTCGGTCAAGTCGAGTCCAAGGGCGACAACGAAGCTGAGGAACAGCGCCTATCCCGCAAGTCTGGTCAGCGGTCGTTGGCTGAGATCAACGAAATGCTTGACACCCTGGAGGCACCCAAGGATGGCGCGTAGGAAAATGCCGAATAAGCAAGCCAACCATGCCGAGGTTGTCGAGCGCTGCGACCAGTGCGGTAAATCTCTCGGAAGATCGTGCATCCGAACGGCCGGCTCGGCTGCATGCGCTGCCGGCGATGGTATTTGCATCTCCCATCTCCAGGTCGCCGGCAAGCAGAAGTGGTTCTTTTTCTGCTGCGAACAGTGCGAATCCGCTTTCATCGCCAAGACGGAGTAACCTCCTGCGATGAAAATGGAATCCCCGTTCTACAGCCGTGTTCCCAAGGACATGGCTGAAAATCTGCGCTATCGGGCCTCCATCTACCGCCGCGTACTCGAAGATCCGTCGTTCGCTTTTACTCTCTGGGATGCGTGCTCTAAGGATCTTCTCTACTACATCAACGTCTTCGGGTACACCTACGATCCTCGCCGGCAACCGTTCTCAAAGTTGCCATTCATTACCTATCCGTTTCAGGATGAAGCGCTGCTTGAAATCTACAGCGCGATCGGCGACCACGATTTGTTCATTGAAAAGTCCCGTGACATGGGGGCAAGCTGGCTAAATATCGTCGCCTGTGAGCACGTTTGGCACTTTCGGAAGCATCAATCCATCCTCTTTGTCAGCCGTACCGAGGACTACGTTGACAAGGCCGACAACCCGAAATCGTTGTTTTGGAAGCTCGATTTCTTCCTGAATAACATGCCTCCGTGGATGCGACCTCCCGGTTACGACGAGACGCTTCATCGCAGCCGGCTTCACATCAGCAATCCGTACACGCATAGCGTCATCGACGGTGAATCGACAACTGGAAACGTAGCCCGTGGTGACAGGCGAACGGCGATTCTCCTGGACGAATTTTCGGCTGTTGAACAGGGCTTCTCTGTCTTGACTTCGACGCGAGACGCAACCAACTGTCGGTTGTTCAACGCGACTCCAAGAGGGACTTCTAACGCTCACTACGCGATTCGTCAGAAAATCGCGAAGAAACTTCGCCTTCATTGGTCGGCACATCCGGTTAAGGCAATCGGCTTGTACACGACGGATGAGAATGGCGCGCTGCGCGTCATCGACAAGGAAGGCTATCCAGCCGAGTATGAGCCGATCCTTGACGGAAAGCTTCGTTCACCTTGGTACGACAACGAGTGCAAGCGAGCGGCCAATCCCCAGGAAATCGCCCAAGAGCTTGACATCGATTACCAGGGTTCGGGATACCAGTTCTTCCGACCCGATTCTGTTCAAGAGGCGATTCGTCAGTACGCAAGACCTCCTGTCATGGTTGGCGATCTTGAATACGACGACACGACTGGCGACCCGATTCGATTCCGAGAGGATCTGAAGAGACAACTTCAACTCTGGTGTTTCTTAGATAAAGACGACGAGCCTCCGAAGGATCATCGGTGTATCGCCAGCGTTGACGTTTCTGCCGGCACGGGGAGTTCTAACTCAACGGTTGTCGTATGGGATGCTGCAACCAAGGAAAAGATTGCCGAGTACGCGAATCCGTACATTCGCCCTGAAGCGTTGGCCAGACAGGCGGTTGCAATCGCCAAGTGGTTCGGTAACGCGACATTGATTTGGGAATCGAACGGACCAGGCCGGCAATTCGGAAGTCGCGTTGAGGAGTTGGGGTATGGAAATATGTACATGCGCCGGCGAGAGGAAGGAATCTCTAAGCAGGTATCGGACATTCCTGGATGGGCTTCCACGAAGGAAGGGAAGCTCGTCGTACTTGGTGAATACCGCGCTGCTGTCGAGAAGGGACTCTGTGTCAATCGGTCGAAGGAAGCTCTTGAAGAAACGCTCGAATACATCTTCGGACCAGATGGGAGCGTTTATCACTCACAGTCGGCCGACAAGTCGGACCCGACAGGCGCAAGGGCCAATCACGGCGACCGCGTAATGGCTGACGCATTGGCGTGGAAGCTCTTGAATAAAGGTTTGGAACTTCCGGAACAAGAGAAGCCGGAGATTCCGGTAGGGTGCTTGGCGTGGCGCAACAAGATGCGCGAACAGGACAAACCTCAAGTTGGCACTGAACTAGAAGAAGGCTGGCAATGAATCCTCTCTCCGATAAGCAGTTCACTCGCTTACGAACGGCAATCGACTGGTCGAATCGCCAATTTGACTTTCCGCGACGAAAGCGAATCAGCGCAATAAAGCAGCTTGTCGGCAGTCACTACAGCGACGGCGGCGCTGATAAGCGCGTTCCGGTGAATTTCATAAAGCTTGCGACTGGCATTTACATTCATCTGCTTGCGCCTCATGCGCCCCGCGTGATGATCGGGACCAAGATCCCCGAACTGAAACCGACCGCCTCCAACCTGGAGTTGAGAATCAACCAGATTCCAGACGAGATCGGAATGACCGCCGCGTTTCGCCGGCTCGTAACCGAAGCGCTTTTCTCGTTCGGCATCGGCAAGGTAGGGCTGCACTCCGTTGGGGAGATTCTTGGACACTCCTACGGCAAGCCGTTCTTCGATGTCATCACGATTGACGATTACTTTTGCGACATGGCGGCGAAGACGCGCGATGCGATCCAGTACGAAGGGAACGACTACTGGCTTGATTACGATGCCGTGATGGAGTCGAAATGGTTCCCGCAGAACGTTCGCAATTTGCTGAAGCCGGATGAATACACGGTTATCGGTGAACACGGCGAAGATCGCGCAGAGGCCATTCAAGCTGACGAATCTCCGCAACTCTTCAAGGACAAGGTTTGGCTTCGTGACGTGTGGCTTCCTTCGGAAAAGCTCATGGTCACTTATGGAGTCAAGAGCGAAAGAGTCATGAAAGTCGTTGAATGGGAGGGTCCGGCAAAGGGGCCTTACCCGATTCTCGGATTCAACGATGTTCCAGGAAACTTGCTTCCTCTTCCTCCAGTGTCGTTATGGCGCGATCTACACGAACTTGGAAACGCACTCTTCCGTAAGCTCTCAGTACAAGCCGACAGCCAGAAGTCGGTTCAAGCATTTGCTGGCGGGAATGACGATAGCGCTGAAGACTTTCGGAAAGCGAAAGACGGAGACGGAATCAAGTATTCCGGCTCTCCTCCTGTCACGCTGAAAGCCGGAGGGATCGACCAGACGACGCTTGCATTCTACCTTCAGACCCGCGACCTGTCGTCGTACTTCGCCGGCAATCTGGATAGCCTCGGAGGTCTTGCGCCGATTACTCAGACTGTCGGACAAGACAAACTTCTCAGCGAGGCGGCGAGCGTCCAACTGAAAGATATGTCGTCGAAGACCATCGACGTAATGCGAGACGTGTTCAATTCGATTGCGTGGTACGAGTGGCACGATCCTGTGTTGAGCCGCACGCTGGAAAAGCCCATTCCAGGAACGAACCTGAAGATCAACGTGCCGTGGGGCAAAGATGATCGTAAGGGCAAGATTGACCTCTATGACCTGCAAATTGACGTTTACAGTTTGCAGGATAATTCGCCTTCTACGAAGCTGCAAAAGCTCGGACTTCTCGTTCAGCAATACGTCTTGCCTCTCGCACCGCTGATTGCCCAGCAGGGAGGAACCGTTGACGTTCAGGCGATTCTGCGCATGGCGGCAAAGTATTCCGATTTCCCGGAACTTGGTGAGATCGTGATATTTACCGACAATCCCAACGTCGCAGAGGAGAAGGAACCTCCAGGGATGCCGCAACAGACCACTCGGACCTACGAGCGCGTCAACCGGCCCGGCGCGACAGAGCGCGGTAAGTCGCAGATTCTTCAACAAGCGATGTTGGGCGGAAAGCCGCAAGATAGTGAAGCGGCATCAGTTACGAGACCAACAAGCTAACCACCTGGGTACGTTTTTCCTTCTTTCAGGGACCGTTTTGTAGAGTACAAGAATGCCGACATACTGCTACTCGGACGATGTTGGGAAGGTTCACGAGCGCGTCTTTCGCATGGGGCAGGCCCCGAAGTCGATTCGCCTGAATGACGGCCGCGTTGCGGTTCGCGATTTCCAGGCGGAACACGTCAGTATGCCTTCATCGGCCGGATGGCCGCTGGAGTGCATCGCCAGCGGCGTAAACGCAGCACAGGCCGGGGAACTGCGTGAGTTCTTCAGGGTGAACGGATGCCCTACGGAAGTCACGGATGACGGGAACCCCGTTTACACGTCTGCGTCTCATCGCCGAAAGGCGCTGAAGCTCCGAGGAATGCACGACCGCAACTCATTTTAGAAGAGAGAAGACACGATGCTTGACCAGGAAGCGTTTGAGAAAGAGATCAATCCGGCAATCGACGCGATGGTTGAAGGTTCCAAGGGCGAGGAACAGACATCCGAGGAAGTGACGCCCGAAACGACGCCGAATGCTGAGTCATCTCGCGAAGAGACGCCTCCTGTCGAGAAGCCTTCCGATGGCGGCGAGTATGCCGATACGGAGACGGCGGAAGGTGAACCGAATGTCGAGAAGCAAGTCGAAGCCGGAGACGAGAAGAAGGTTGAGGAGCCGAAGAAAGTCGAGATCAGCATCGGCGCTCTCGTTCAGGCCGCTCGTTTTGGAATTCCGGTAGAGGACGCACGGGCGTTTCCTTCTGAGGATGCGCTATTGCGCGCCGTCTCTATCATCGAGAAGGCATCGCAACAGCGTGAGGAGCCGAAGGCAGCAAAGAAACAAGAGGAGGATGTTGACCCTCTGGCTGCGCTTCCGAAACTTGACCCGAAGGTCTACGAGCCGGAAGTGATTGAGATGTTCGACAAGCTCACCGGTGTAGTCCGTGAGCAGCAGAAGGCGATCAAGGAATTCCGCTCCCATCAGGAGACGGTTGTTCGATCCTCGCAAGAGGCGACGGCGAAAGAAATCGAACAGTGGTTTGACAAGCAGGTTGAAGGACTCGGCGATGACTTTGCCGATGCCCTCGGGAAAGGCGGCTATAGTTCGCTGAACCGGGGAAGTTCGCAGTTCGCGACTCGCGACAAGATTGCGAGTCAAATGGCTGTGCTGATGGCCGGCTACAAGGCATCAGGCCAGCCTACGCCGCCGCGCGATGAAGTGTTCAGCGCGGCGTCAAGGCTCGTCCTTGGAGACGAGTATCGGAAGATCAGCGAACGTAAGCTGACGGCCGACCTGGAGAAACAGGCTACGCAGCACATCCAGCGCGCCGGCAGTTCCAAAGGCAAAGTTGCACAATCGCCGGTAGACGAGACTGTGGCGCTCATCAACGAAAGATTCTTCGCCAAGTAACGTTGATCCGGTATAACCGGAGAAAACGACCATGACTCTTGCATACGCAGACATTGACGACGCCGTCAATCTCACTCAACAGAATCTCATCAAGCGCGGCGCATTTCTCGACATGCAGACCGATCTTTCGGACCATGTCGCCGTTCGGGAAATGTGGAAGACTCGCCAGAAGAAGTTCGATGGCGGAAATGACTGGCGGTTCGACGCGCAGATAGACCACAACCACTCCGCTCGGGCAGTCGGGATGTACGAGACGGACGGTTCGTCTGTCGCGGACACGATGATTTCCGGGAAGGTTTCTCCTCGGCACATCAACGCCCACTACATCTACGATCAGCGGGAGCCGTCTTTCCAGCAGGGTGGACTTGCTATCGTCAATTACATTTCCACGAAGTACACCGGCATGATGGTGAGCCTCTACGAACTGATGGAGGAGATTCTGTGGGGCAAGCCGACCGACAGCACCGATGAAGTCACTCCGTATGGCGTTGCATACTGGGTCACGAAGAGTACCGATGAGGGCTTTTACGGTCCCAATCCTTCCGGATTCGCGGACGGAAAGGCGGGGATCTCGCAGTTGGTTCAGGCCCGACACGCCAATTGGACCGGCGACTACGACTCCGTCGGCAAGGAAACTCTCATTCGCATGATGAGAAGGGCACACCGGAAGATTCGATTCCGTTCGCCGATCTCGCACGCTACGCCAACCGTCGGCCCGATCAAGAACGGCATCTACACGACCGATACCGTGGTCGGTCTCATGGAAGAACTTCTGGAGGCGCAGAACATGAACCTCGGTCCCGACCTTGACTCTCAGGGAGGCCGGTCCTTGTTCAAGGGTACGCCCATCACGTATGCGCCGTACCTGGATGCCGACACTGAAAACCCGGTGTACATGCTAGACTGGCAGTGGCTTGCCATCGGCGTGCTTGCCGGTTGGGAGAATCAACTCACCAAGCCGTACATGGTTCCCAACAAGCATCTTGTTCGCCGCGTCGATCTCGACTGCACGTTGCAGATGGTTTGCACCAACCTGCGCCGGCAGGCCGTGCTCCACAACCCCGCGTAAGGTCTTCCTTTGGTCCCCGGCTAGTGGATATGTAAAACGCTAGCCGGGGAATTCGGTTCAACAAGTCAATCACTTCGAGAGGGAAATACGATGGACAGAAGCGTCAACGCGCCTACCAAGCAGGCGCAAGTCATTTCCGAGTGGGTCTGGTTTGAGGGCGCTACCGCGCTGGCCGAAGGGCAGGGCGTTTGCTACAACTGGGATTACGGTACGGCCACGACCTACGACGGCCGGCGTGGCAATCGCGTCGAGCTTCCCACGATTCTGAACGCACGGTACTTTGCCGGCGTTGCGTCCCGCCCCTACAGCGCCAAGACGGGTGGGCAGTTCATCGAAATCTACTTGCCAGGCTCTATCTGCAACATCCTGTCGAAGGCCAGCACCACCATCGGCGTTGGTATTCTCACCTGCGAGGCTGGAGGTACCTACGCCGGGTACTTCCGGTACGCCGGCCTTCAGGGCGAAGGGTCGGCCGTTCCTCTTCAGACCGTGGATCGTTCGTCTACGGCCGGCAAGTGCCAGGCGATCTTACAGACCGGCCTTCCTTCCGGGCTTCTGGATGTCGTTACGTTGACGGCTGCCGGAGGCGCAGTTACGTGCATGGTGGGAGGCACGACGGTCTTCGCTGGTGTGGCTCTCGTCGATGCCGACGCGACGTTCACGGTCGCCAATGGCACGATTTCCGGACTTCGGAAACGGTTCGTCTGTATCGCCGACCTTGGCGATGCCTATGACGTGATCGTGACCGTCAACGGCATCCAGGTCGATGGGTCCACGGCGTTGCAGACGCTCGTGATCGACGACATCAACGACGAAGACACGCTGGAATGGACCGGCGATTGGTACGAGAAGGGCCGCGTCGGAACGACCGTGACCTAGCCATACCCCCGCTTAAATAGCGGGTACACCTGGGGCTCGCGGGTTTCTCTTCCTCGCGAGCCCCAGGATTCTTTCTCCTGTCTTAGCTAATTGCGAGATCGTGTGAGTAGTCAAACTGAATATCAAAAGGAGTACTGGAGCCGTCCTGAAAATAGGGAACGAAAGCGCATAAATGCACAAAGGTTATACAGAGAACATAAGGAGTTCTTGAAGAAAAGGATGCGAGAGAATGCGCTTCGTTTATACTACGGTTTGACTGTTGCTTCCTACAACAACATGCTTCGTAAACAGCATGGAGGATGTGCCATCTGCGGTAGACTGCCAGGAAAGAAGCAACTTGCGGTTGACCACGATCATAAGACAGGGAAAGTCAGGGCTTTACTTTGTTCTCAGTGTAATCAACTCCTAGGACTTGCAGCAGAAGATCCAATGATTCTACGATTAGCTGCCTTATACATTGAGGAGCATAACATTGAGTGAGAGTAGCCTCTCGATTGGGTACACCGATCTTCGTCAAGAAGTCGGCGGCTTTCTTGGATACAGCAGAACCGTCGCCAATTGGGCGGCATTCCCTGCAAGGATAGCGACGATTGACCGCACTGTTCAGTCGGGTGTTCGGAGAGTCTATTATCCGCCTCCGATCAATGGAGAGACTGTCGGCCACGAGTGGTCATGGCTTAGGCCAACAACGACGATAGCTACCGTTGCCGACGACGGGGATTACGATCTTCCGGACAACTTTGGACGGCTGGTTGGAAATCTCCACTACGCCGCCAATCTGCAACGGTCGGCGATTTCAATCGTGTCCGTAGCCGATTTGCTCGACATGCGGTCACACTACGACCAGAACGACGCGCCGCGGTACGCTGCGATTCGCTATAAGTCTTCCACCGGGACCACCGGACAGCGACAGGAAATTCTCTTCTGGCCGGAACCGGATGCCGTTTACACGCTCTCTTACGAGTATGAGGCGTACAGCGGGGTCCTCTCCGACACGTACCCGTACCCTCTCGGTGGAATGCAACTTGCCGAGTTGTATATTGAGTCGTGTCTGTCGGTTGCTGAACAACGGATGAACGACGAAGTTGGGATTCACACCGCCCAATTTCAGGCACTACTCGTAGATGCTATCATTCGCGACAGGAAACGCGGTTCGCGCAACTTCGGACAGATGGGGCACAAGGAAGGGTACGAAGAACGGATTCGTCACGGCGACACAGGAACAACCTATCCGATTACCTACAAAGGAACGACGTACTAACATGGCAAAAGGTTCTTGGTCCGCTACGGCTGCAAGCGCCGAAATCGTTCCCGCGAATGAACATCGCGATTCGCTTCTCATCCAGAAGACAAACGCGACAACTGTTGCGTTAGGGATCGGAGAGGCGGCGGAAGCCGGAAAGGGAGTTCAGCTTACGAACGCAGGAGATGCCGCTGTTATCAGGGGTTGGCAAGCGAGGGAAGCGGTCTATGCCATTGGAAACGGCGGTACAGGAGTCTATCAGGAGGGAGACGTAGTTGTGTCTCCTGGTCCGGTAGCAGGCGCTTGACGTTTTGTTCGCATACTCTTTTCTCGAAGGCAAAGCCAGAAAGGCTCATCATGATCTCGCGTATCGCTTCTCTTCTCAAAATGCAAGTTCCGGACCCGACCGAAGGTGGTCTTCTTCTCGCTCACGGGTCCACCGTTCCGCCTGATGCAACTTACGGCTACAAGACCGGCTGCATCTTCATGCACACCGACGGCGGCGCTGGAACTGCGCTCTACGTGAATGAAGGAACTCTCTCGTCTTGTGATTTCAACGCCATTGAAGGATTCGGAAACATTCAGTTGACGGACCTGTCGGACGTTGGAACGACAGCCCACAATGCAGGAAGAATTCTCGTCGCCGATGGCTCAAACTACCAGTCCGTTGCGGTTTCCAACGATGCAACCTTGGCGGCTAACGGTGCGCTGACGATTGCTGCTGGCGCTGTCGAAGACTCGATGATCGAAGGTTTGGCTGCCGGCCAATTCATCGTCGGCACTGACGGAACTGCGGCCAACAACGCCAAGGTAACGATGAGTGGACACGCTACGATGACGGGAGCAGGCGCTGTTACTCTCGCCACCGTTTCCAAGACGTATGCCATCCCTTTGACGGACCTGCGGAAGTCTGCTGCCGGGAAAGATGCACTTGGCGATTCCCCGGACGCTACGGACCTGGGGCTCGCTGACGCAATTGGATCTCCTGTTGTCGGCACTACGACGAATGGTGGAGGGACGGCAACGGCAACGGAGAAGTGTTCCTTCGATTTCGCTGTTCCTGCCGACTACGTCGCTGGTGGCGATTTGACCGTTCGTGTCAATGCCATGGTCAGCGCAGCGCGAAATGCAGCGAGCCCGCTGGACGTGGTCGCGAAGCTGATTAAGGCGGGGGCGCTGGACGCTACCGACCTTTGTTTGACTGACGCAATCGACATGAAGGCCGTTACCACCGCTGCTGACGAGAATTTCACCATCGACAGCGATGCTGCTGGCGATGTTCTTGCTCCAGGCAGCATTCTTCATGTCGAAGTATCGTTCAAGACGGACGACACTGGCGCAACGAACGACGGTTACGCGAAAATCAACGCCGTTACGGTACTTGCACCTTGCTACCGATAGGGAGTCGGCATGGCAAAGCACCGTCGGCTCAATGTTCAGTTCCCGCTCGGTGGCCTCAATCGCCGAGGCGCGTACAAGCAGCAGCCTCCGTACACCACATCGGACTGCTTGAATGTACGCGCCTCAGCGACGATTGAAGGCCGCGAGCGGGGTGGCAGCCGTCCAGGGCTCATTGCATCCCACGTTACCGACATAGGCAGTAACGTGAGGATGCTTGAGCCGATGACGCTTGCGCTAGGCGATGGCTTTACGGCCTGGTCCGACACGTTCGGAGGGTTGTCGATGGCCACCGCCTGGACACAGGCGTCATGGGCGGCGCACCTTCCAAGCATTCTCCCTTCCGCCTTGGCGAGCGTTGACACGACCATTGCTGAGGGGGAGGCTGTTCTCAGCGCGCTTACGATTGATACGTCGAAGGATTACGCTGTAGAGGTCTTCCTCACTCCGCTTGACGGTGCTTACCACGGAGACTATCGCCTGTATCTCCGACTCGACGACACTACTCCGGATGCTGAGGAAGACGGGGTTATCGTCGAGCTTGTGATGACTGGTTCGACGGGCGCTTACAGCGGTACTCTGGTCTCTATGGTTGGCGGCACTGCTACGACGTACAACTTAGCGTCTGGGACGCTTAGTGTCGCACGTCCTGGATGGCTTACCGCCAAGGTGAGCGGAAACACAATTACGGTTTACTGGTGTGGCGTAACGCTCCTAACGCAAGCCGTTTCCGCGCACACCGGGAAGCGTGTTGGTTTCGGAATGGAGTGTACGGTAGCTGGTGGGGTGTGTCTGGCGAACGTCTTTCGCGTGCAGTATTACTCCACGGGTTCTGTGGATTCGCTGAGGTCGGTTCTCATCGCGTCGGCTGGAGGAAATCTGTACAAGGAATCGTTCTACGGGACTCTTGCACAGGTGACTTCTAACCTAACTGTTAGGAGCGATGTACCACTTAGCGCTGCGCAGAGCGGTCAGAAACTCTACGTCGCTGACTACGGAAATCTCCGATCTACCGGAACTGACGGAACGGTTGCTGCGACTCTCTTGACCGCCACTGCTATTACTGATTGGACGACGCTTGGGATCGACGCTCACGACGATGTCGCCGTAATCTCGAATCCGCTCGGAACGGCCGTTGCTGGCACGTACAAGATTTCGTCTGTTGCGGCCGGTGGAGTGACGCTTACAGCAGCCGCCGGCGCTGGAGGGTGCTCGTATAGAATCGAGCGTGCGCCGAAGGTGTACGATCCAGCGGCCGGAACTATTGTCATCTTCACTGCGACGACCGGGCAAGTGCCCACCGGGTGCCCGCTCGTCTGCCGGTATCTCGACAGGATCGTTCTTGCTGGTGCCGAGATTGCACCCCACGTTTGGTACATGAGCCGGCAAGGTACGCCGGAAGATTGGGACTACTCGCAGACCGACAGCCAGCGCGCAGTCGCCGGAACGTCGAGCGATGCTGGGGTTCCCGGTGACGCGATTACCGCGCTTGTACCGCATAGCGACGACTACTTAGTAATGGCGTGTCGCAACTCTCTGTGGCGTCTCAGGGGGGACCCGGCTTATGGTGGAAGTCTCGACTCTCTTAGCCGAACTGTTGGAATCGTTGGACCTAACGCCTGGTGTCTTGGGCCGGCTGGCGAATTGGTTTTCCTTTCGCTAGATGGCCTTTATTCGCTTCCACCAGGAGGCGATTCGGTTCCTATCTCTCTCTCCAGGGAAACGCTTCCGCAAGAGTTCTTGAACCTAGACCCGGCTTCAGTGACGGCGCTTCTGGAGTACGACGTACACGGCCGGGGAGTGCATATCTACCTCACTCCGGCAACGTCGAACGCGCGGCTTCATTGGTGGCTGGACTGGGAACGAAAAACGTTCTGGCCTGTGTCGCTTTATGCTGACCACGAGCCGACCGCAACATGCGCCTTGCAGTCAACGGCGATTGAAGACTCTGCCGTCATCCTCGGAGGGCGAGACGGTGTTCTTCGCCGACTAAGCGACCTTGCAGAGAATGACTGCGGACAAACGTTCACTACCTATGCGATCCTTGGCCCGATTCCTCTCGCGCCGGATTCGATGAATGGAACGATGCTTTCTATGGATGCTGTCATGGCAGATGACAGCGGGCCGGTGAATTGGGAGCTTCGCACGTCGGAGACGTTTGAAGGTGCCGTTACTGCGGCGGCCGATGAAACGGGCCAATGGCTCGAAGGTCTGAACGCGACTGAACATCCTGCGGGGCGCGGGCAAGCTTGCGCGCTGAAGCTAACCGGGGCTACCGGGCGACGTTGGGCGATGGAGAGTATCGTAGCGACTGTTCGCGAGAGTGGACGACGGAGGATTGAATGACCGTAAGACCTCCGCACCCGCATTCCGAGACCGAGATACGTCGCGCGCTGCAACGATTGAGCGTTGACTCTGACGATCATGATGACGAAATTACGACGCTTCAGTCAGACGTTGACGACATCGAAACCGACGTTGCGGCTATCGACGTTCGGGTTGACGTGCTGGAGGCAGCGTCCGATGCCAGGTGCGAGGCTGAAGCAGTCGATGTAATTGCGCTCGGGGCCCCAGTGTACGGCGTGGCTGGGCTTGCAAGCGTTGGGCTAGCTCGTGCTGACACGGCGGCGAAAGCGAGAGTCGCCGGCCTGGCTGTCCAGGCTGCCGGCGTAGGGTTCACTTGCATCTACGCTGCGAGCGGACGGGTGACGCTTGCCGATTGGACGGCTGTTGCAGGCGTTGCAGCATTGATTCCATCGTCTACATATTATCTCAGCGCTACAGGAGGACTTACGACGACTGCGCCAACAACTGTTGGTCATTCGGTTACGGAAATTGGCTATGCGGAGGAAACAACAACTCTTGTTCTGAATATCAAACGCCCTGTTTTACTATAGGAGAACATCGTGGGACTCAAGAAGCCTCTCGTTATTACTAACGGACAGATTCAGCAACTTCAATCTGGCGACACGCTGGATGCGTCATGTGCTGAAGTGGATGTGATTTCCCTTACGAATGGAAATGCGAGTGCTATCGTTATCGGAACACCCGTCTATTCGTCTGGCGCTGGGGAAGTGGACAAGGCGCAGGCTGATGCCGTTGCGACAGTTGAGGTGCTTGGACTGGCACAACCAGTATCTACGGCTGCCTCTGCAAGCGGAAACATTCAAACTGATGGTGTGCTATCTGCTACAACTGCCCAATGGGACGCGGTTGCAGGGACTACAGGCGGATTGGCTGCCGGGACAGTATACTATCTTGACCCTGATACTGCTGGGAAGATCACTCCGACCGCTCCAACGACTGCCGGCGACTTTGTCGTTAGAATCGGAAAGGCGATAAGCACGACTGAATTGGAAATCAGTATCAGCCAGCCGATCAAGTTGTAGGTTTCTGAATGGCGAATCGCAAACCACTCGTTGTGAATGCTGGCGGCGTTGAACAGATTCAAGATTCCGACCATGTATCGGTGTATTCCGCTATTACGCCTGGGTATAAAATCTTCTCAACGAACGTGAGCGCTTCGGAGCGCAATTGGGCATTGGTTGCCGGAGTATTCGCGTATGGTGACTTGCGATTCATGCAGTCCGACGCCAAGGATGGAGACCCGCTTTCAGAAGGTTCTATCGTAGGAGGCTTTAACGAAAGCGGCAATTTCGGCGTTGGAGTTGGTGCGATTGAAGGAAGAATTCATGCCGGAATGGCGGCGGCGAGCGCCGGAGTCTATTCTGACGTGTATTCAACGACGGATGGACATTCGCCAGTCTGGTGTTCTAGAAAGAGCGCCTCTGATACGCTTGGTACGTTGGTGGAGACTGCTGACGGCGATTATCTAGGCGCACTTCACTTTCAAGGCATTGGATCTGGAGGCGGAAGGGCATTCGGAGAACAAGTAACAGTGGTGCAAAAAGGCGCGGCGGGTGCTACTGCGCTTGCGACAGAATTGTCGTTTAGCACCTTTACTGATGCCGGAGTTAGTACAACTCAGTTGGTGCTTCAGAGCAACGGAAATGCTTTGTTTGGTGCGCATTCAACGCACATAGACAATATGCGATCTTTCTTTGGTACGTCTAGTGATGCAGCTATTTACTACGATGGCTCGCATCTTGTCATAAACCCGAAGGTTGTCGGCACTGGGCACCTGAACGTGCTCGGAGACATATACTCCGACACTGGGATGTACTACTCTCCTTCTCATCTATACTTCAGGGGCGGTGCTGGATCGAATACGTACTTCGATGGTGATGGTGATGTTATTTTTAGAGATCGTGCAGACGGATCTAACGCCAGGATGACGCTAGATTTGTCTACTGGGATCTTGATAATGTATAACTCTGCTGAACAGGAGTTCATTAAGTTTGACCCTACTGGAGTAACTTACTTCAATCGAAACAACCTTGACATAGATTGTTCGTTTGGATCAACGACGACAGACTTCCTCTTGTACACTGATTCCGGAAACAGTCGAATTGGAATCGGGACTAATACTCCAGTTTCATCGGTTGAAGTGAAGTCATCTTCTCCGATATTAACTATCACAGATTCATCTACGGGAGTTGCGAGTAATTTGTACTTACTCGGAACGATTGCATTTTCCGGGTCCGACGCATCTGCTTATGCTGCTGGTGTATATGCGTCGATTGAGGCTTATTCAATTGACACAAACGCGAACACGCAAGCAAGCCAGAATGAGGGAGGAGCGCTGTACTTCAACGTTTATCGGCACGTAGTAGGTGTAGATGTTCGCACTAAGCAGACGGCACTAATTATCGACAACTTCGGAAGCGTAAAGATTCCGGCAGACTCGCAGAAGTTGTATTTCGGTGCTGGCGACGACGCCACGGTGTACTACGACGCGACGAACCTGATAATCAATCCGAAGGCCGTTGGTTCCGGGATACTGGATGTTCTTGGAACGCTCCAAACCGATGGGTACAACGCGGCAGACGGAACGGCCGGGGCCAGCGCTACGGTTGCTGTCGCCGATCTTGAGGGTGACACGCAAACGCTTACGTTCAAGAACGGGTTGTACACCGGGGTTGCCGAGACGGTTGCGAAAAGGCGCACGTTCGTTCTCTATAACACGACGACCGACGATACTGCAACTGAGTTGTTTCTGAACGGTTCGTCTACTCGATTGACGATTGCTGAAGGTGAAACGTGGTTCTTTTCTCTTCATGCAGTTGGAAGACAAACCAACGACGACCGAACAGTGTATGGCGCATACTGGACTGGCGTACTTACTCGCAATTCGGGCGGTAACGCAACAGTCTCGAACTATACGAAAATCGCTGATTACCTCAACGACATGGGGTGGTCATTCGGTGTTTCTGCCGACACAACAAATCAATCGTTGAAAGTGACGGTTACGGGAGGTGCGACTGATACCGTGAAGTGGGTTGCCAGCGTAGAGTTGACCATGGTGTCGGAGTAGCGTCGAATGTCCGGAGCGTACACTGCGAAACCTGTCGTCGTTACTCCAGCGGTTGTTCCTCCTGAGTGGGACCCGGACTGGCCGTTTCCTGGTGCGTACCCACCTGGATATACGCCATCGCACTCGATGTCTCTTAGCGTAACTGAAACTGAGTCATCTACTACGATAAAGGTTGGTGACGTTCCGGTGACAGTAGCTACGCTATTTGACCACTTGATATACAGGACGAATCAGCCAGCATCAGGGAGCTTAATAACGTGGTCAGCTACACTCGATGGCGTAGCGAGAACTGTGTTAGTGTCAGACGGAATCCCTCCGTTATTTAACACAACCTTATACGAAGATGTTGGAGGAGGTTTCTGGGGAACCGACACGATTCTAATTGTATTCCCTTTTCTTACGGCTAGTGATGTTGGCAAGGTACTGAAGATTGCAGTTAGCGGAGAATTGGAGGGAGTCACGCTAACGAAGTCAGTTAATCTAATGGTAGTCGAAGAACCTCCTCCGGGGCCAGTGTATTCGACGATCATAACCATTCATGTATCTTCTAGTCGTGAAGGATCTGGCGCGTATGCATTTGGTGGAATGTCTTCGACTAGATATCCATCATACTCCGGATTCAGGTACTCCTATCCCTACGGTGGTCCAGGTGCATGGACTCTTGAAGAATACGAAACAGGCCCAATAATCATACCTTCATCAGATCATGCAGGAAGAGTTCTAGGAGCGTATGTTCCGGATACTGTAAAAATCAAGTCAATGTCTGGTGGAGCCGCAGGAGACGTTACTACAGTGCAGGCCCAGTGTGACGTGTATGAAGATGACGTTCTTATCGCAACATATACGAAGACTGTTTCCGCAACATCTACAGGGAGCGGTTGGACGAGTACTACTGTAGATTGGATTACTCTAACCGAAACTGGCGCAATTGAATTGTAATAGGAGCTTACCGTGTCTTTCTCACGAAACTTTTTCCCGACTGCGAACGATTGGAGCGGGCTTCAGAGCACGCAATACAAGTCTCCGAGTTCTGACGTACTCGGTGGGCTTCAATCGCTCGTCGCGAACTACAACCAAGCTTACGGCGCTGCGAAGTCAGCCAATGAGGCTCGATACCAGCAGATGCTTGACATCGCAAATCAGACGACGCAGCAGCGCGCGGCAGATGTGCAGACCGCCTACGGTCAGCAGTCGGCGAATGTCATGCAGCAGCTTGCGAGGCTCGGCATGTCGAACACGACGGTTGCGCCGACGATGCAGCAAGGCGTCGAGCGGGAAAAGCAGTCGTCGTTGAACCGGCTTGCCGACGAAATGCAGCAGACGAAGCTCGGGATTATCGAGCGTAGGACGGATGCGTATCCGGACCTGTCTTCGCTTCAGTCGATCATCGCCGGGGTCGGCTCGCAGTACGGGGGTGGTCAAGGATTGTCTTCGATGCTTCAAGCACTCGCTGGATTGAGGAGCTAACATGCCGATCAACGTTGAACATGGTGGACAGGCCGGGCCGGTTGCCGGTCAGATTATCGCGCAGTCCGGACAGCGGAACCTTGACCGTCAGCAGCAGGACGCGCACCTTTCGCAGCAGTTACGTCAGCAGCGCGCATTGCAGTTGGCGGACATCGACGCGCGCGCTGACTTGCAGCGCCAAGCTGCCGATGAAGCGATGGCGCGCACCGCGTTGCAGCACGGGCTAGACAGCCAGATTCGCGAAGAGGAATTCGACTCCACAATCAAGAAGATGCAGGAGCAGGCTCGCATTCAGGCGCAGCAGTGGGAATTCCAGTACACGGCGCAGCAACGCCAAGAGATTGCGAGATTCAACATGGCTCGCAATGAACTGCAACGCAATGAGTCCTTTTCTCCGGAAGAGAGGGAGCGGGCCTTGCAGTTGATCGACCTACAGCAGGCGAATATCAAGCCGTCCATGATGCCTCGCGATCCGTCCAAGCCGATCTATCCTGAAGGCAGAGGAGTGGGCGAATCTTGGATTGCCGACGACGGCTCTACCCTGGCGCGAGAAGCTGACGGCAATGTCAAGCTCATTCAGCGCTACGACCAGGGGCCGAAGGCGCAGCAGATGAAGCTGCAAATGGAAAATCAGAAGATCCAGTTGCAGGCGCAGCAGAAGCGGGAAGAAAAGATTCTTGAACTTCGTCTGAAACTTGCGACCGAGGATGTCGAGCAGATTGGCGCTGACGGAAAGGCGACCTATCGCCAACGCACTCCCCAGGAAATCGAGCAGATCATGCAGACCGTGCTCGGTGGAGGTCAGCAGCAGCAACAGGAAGTCTCTTGGTGGGACAAGCAGGAGAATGCGGCATTGAAGGCGACGGACGCCGATAAGGACTTGCCGCCGCAAGTCGGGTACGCGCAGGCGTACCTTCGCCAGATGAACGAGAGGTACGGGAGCCTTGAGAATGTTCCTCAAGACTTCAAACAGGCGTACCTCGGTGCGGCCGGCATTCTGAAACAGTACGCAGCAGGAGGGCAGTAATGCCGCTTGACCAGCAAGTCATCGCGTCCATCGGGAATCTTCCGTCTCCGGAGGCCCCTAAGCTCGATACCAGCGTACTTGATTCCGTGAATCGAACGGAAAGCGATGTTGAGCACAGGAGGCAGTATCTTCGCGACAAGTACGTCTGGGGTCTGGTTGCTCCGTTGACGGGAACGAGAGCGACCTACTCGAAGCGCGCGATTCAGGAAGTCACCGACCCTATCGAGCGGCAATGGCTCGTGGAGGAAGTCGCCCGCGTTGCGAAGATGCAGGAATGGGCCCAGCGCAAGGCATACGGAGAGTCCGGTTTCGCTGGCAGGTTCGCGAAGAACCTTCAGAAAGTCGGAGGATCGTTCGCCGAAGCTGGGACCGGGATGGCGCAAGCGGCTTCCGGTCTGCGGGATTGGGCACAAGGCAAAGGTAAGTCCGCTGAAGACGTTGGGTTCCTGGATGCCCTTGAATCCGCGAAGCAAGCGGAGAATCCGTACATCCCCAAGGAAATGGGCCTGGCAGGAAAGGCGGCTACCGGCGCGGCGGGCATGGCCCCGGACCTTGCTGCCGGCCTGTTGTCGAACGTCGCTGGCGGTCCCGCTGGCATGGCGGGCTATTGGACGGCCCGGCAGACGCCAGAGCGCCGCGAGGGGTATCTCGCGTTGGGCCTTAGCCCGACCGCCGCGTCACTGGCCGGCGTTGCCACTGCCGGCGCTGAGGCTGGTATCGAGCTTCTGAACATCGACCCGACTGGCTTGACTAAGCCGGTCGCTGCGCTGATCAAGGGTGCGCTGCGCCGTGGGCTGATGAAGGCAGCCGAGAAGATCGGCGGGAATACGCTGAAGTCGTTCGCGAAACATCCTATCACTCGCCGCGTGGTTGGTGCCGGGGTCGAATCGGTGAAGCGTACTGGACTTGAAACGTTGGAGGAAGGCTTACAGGGAGGCGTTCAGGAAGGTGGGCGGTATCTCGCCGGCAAGGCGACTGAGTCTCCGCTTGCGCCTGATGCTACCGAGGTCTTCACCGAGGCGTACAACCAGATGGCGCAGGCAGCGCCGGGGGTTGCCGTCCTCGGTGACGTCGGCGGTGCTGCTAAGGCCGGAGAGGCTGTCAGCCGCTACAGGAAGTTCGTTTCCGGTGCGAAGCGATCCAAGATTGAGGCAGACATCATTCAGCACGCGCAAGAGGGGAAGACACCATCCCGCGCGAAGTGGCAAGCGTGGGGGCTGCCGGCCGAAGAGGGCAAGTCTCGTCAGCAGCGGAAGGAATCCGTACAGCAGTTGGCAACGCAGTACCAGGCGCTTGAGCAGATACGAACGGCCGTTTCCGGCGTAACCCCGACCGAGGAACAATGGAATCAATGGGGATTCCCTCCTGAAGAGGGGAAGACCGAGGAGCAAAGGCGCGAGTTTCTGTCTCGCTCCGTAGAGCCTCAGCAGCCGGCCCCTGAAGCCGCTACGCAGCCTCCGGTTGCTGGTGAGCCTTCTGCTACGTCAGAGCAACAGCCGCCTCCTGGTGAAGTCCAGGCGACTCAGGCGGCACAAGGAAGATCCCCGGCCCGACATGACTTCCCTGTCGAAATGGAGGGGACCGGCGAACGGATTGGCGGTCGGGAAGTTGTTCGGCAGATTGAGCAGATTTGGGGCATCCCGATCAGATCGGGGAGGATGGGCACCAGGGGCGCGCGCGGCATCTACAAGCTGAAGAGTCAAGTCAGCCGGCTCGCGAAGGGCGAAGAAGGATCTACTGCCGTTGCGATCCATGAGGTCTTGGGGCACCACCTGGACAACACGACGGACGTTCGCAAGAGCGCGCCGAAAGAAGTTCAGAATGAATTAGGACACCTGGACTACGACGAAGAGAAGGGTCGCAACACTGAAGGGTTCGCCGAGTTCTTGCGCGCCTACATGACTGGCGCTACCGAGAGGTTCAAGCAGGGAATCGACCTGAAGACGGAAGCGCCGAACTTCCTGGCACACTTCGAGCAATGGCTCGGCAAGCACCCGGAAGTCAAGGCGAAGATTGAAGCCAGCCGCGAACCGCTGGAGGCGTTCAAGAAGGCCGGCGCTGTCGGGCGGGTGAAGGGTCAGATTAGCGAGACTGGCATT
>Ga0172381_10001292_pt1 | contig 29747 bp, 20 predicted proteins | sample Leawel6488metaG_FD_119754 | JGI IMG/M metagenome (GOLD analysis project Ga0172381, IMG submission 119754) | Leachate microbial communities from a municipal landfill in Southern Ontario, Canada - Leachate well 64-88 metaG | ecosystem: Engineered > Solid waste > Landfill > Unclassified | place... | reverse complement strand
AGTATACGTCCCTGCCACGGGATCATAGATACCAACGTTAGCAGAGGAGTACGGAACCAATGCAACCTTGCCGTTAGGCATCATAACGCCACCGATGAAAGCATTAACCCCATAGCCATGGGCTGGGCCGTCAGTATACGTAGCTGCCACGGGATCATAGATACCAACGTTAGCAGAGGAGTACGGAACCAATGCAACCTTGCCGTTAGGCATCATAACGCCACCGATGAAAGCACCACCCCCCTTGCCATGGGCTGGGCCGTCAGTATACGTAGCTAGCGATCCGGCTGCCGAAACAGAAGTAAATGCCCTGCGGAACACACCGAAGTCAGCTTTTAAGTCGTAAGTTAGTGTAGCCGTCCAGTCTGTCCCTCCACTTGTACCAATCTGAGCTATCAAGGCATCAGTTTCACTAATGGTATAGGTATTACTCTGCCTAGCAGCACCCGGATCATACGGCCCATTCTGAGTGGCCTGCCCGAACGCTGCATAACTTAACACCCAAAGAAAAACAACAATTAACAGTAATTTTCTATTCATATTAATACCCGTCCTGGTAGACTGTTACGCTGGCCACGCCGTCAGCCATTACGCCGACAACCTTGGAAGAGTCTAGTTCTACTCCCCAGAAGCCGTAGGGGAACAAAGGTATGCCAACTCCGACGGCAGCGGAAGCTGTTTCCGTGTCCATGGTCAGCCAACATGTAACCGATGACGAATGGTTTACAAAATTAACCGATTTCCTGTTGGCCAGGCTGGTGACGTTTTGCGCCACAGAAGTAGCCGACACTACTGCGGTAGAGTTCTGACTGACGGGAGCTGCCGGATCAACCGTAACGCTACCAATTGTAACCAGCGCCGACGTTGGCAGCGGGGTAGCATCTGATACCGGGATCAGTTTAAGCGAGTCTGTCGCCGCCGAGTCCTGGTAATAAATCAAGTCCTGAGAATAACCGACCGTAGCCAGTAACACGAATAGAATTAACAACAGTTTTCGCATACAAACCTCCGCTCTAACATCTTGCAGGTAGTATAACTTATTTCCTGCTCTCAAGTAAATTTTTTACCTCATTTAAAGGAACGATAGGAACACCAGCCAAGGGGGCAGTGGCTCTTATCAGATCAGCCACCGCCTCAGAAGCAAGAGCGCCGCGCTTGAGCTGGTCTTTTCTTGGGCCAGACTTAAACTTGTCATCGCCGGCTTTAAATGCTCTATACGTATTTTCTACACCTTTAATGCCGCTGTTCAGAACTGACTCCAAAACATTCTCGACCCGGCCGGGCTGGAATACGTATTCGTCTTTTGATATCCTTTCCAGGTTTCTCATCATAGAAGACAGCAACGAGCCGCCGTAGATCATATTGACGTTTTCCCTTGCAACGTCCCATGCCACGTCCCCCGCCAGAGAGGCTTTCTTCCCTTCGTCTTTATCAGTCCAGCCGCGAAGCGTTACCAGCCGGCCAATCATGGCAGAGAACAGAGCATTGCCCAGAGAAGCCAGCGCCAAAGACCAGAGCATTTCAGGCAGTTCAATGTCGCCGCGCCTGAATCTGCGGATCGTTCGCCTGACAATGTTATAGATACTGTTACCCTGAGACTGGAACATTGTTGCCAGTTTATACGCCTGGTTCTTCCTGCTCTCGATGGCCACGCCGGACATATCGACGACTGACGTTACGTTCTGGGTTGCCGAGACAACCTGCTCCGCTCTATCAGCAACGGCCTGCATGAATGCGTCGCCATTAAGGTCCGGTTGTTTCTGTGCAATCTCTTTCTTGGCCGCAGCCCAGATAACCTGAGAGACTCCCCGGTCCCCGGCCTGTAACCATGACAATGCTTTCTCTCTGAATATCTCGACCTTGGACTCTGTGCCGAGTATGCCGCGTTCCTGATCGAACGTCGGAGATATAAGAGCCGCCCCTGTTGAGTCGTATCTGTCCCTGAGAATCGGAGAGTATTTATACATCTCTTCAGTGATCTTGCTGTCAAACGCAGCGCCCAGAGAATCGAACAGCAACTGTCCGCTGATTTCGGTAGCGGCTGTGAACAAACCGCCGGCCTGCTTAACGGCAGAGCGCGGATTGAAACCAAGGAACCCCACCGCCACGTTGCGAAGAACGCCGGCCAGCATCTTGTTAAGTTCGCCACCGCCAGGCGTGCCAAGGTCAGCGATAGCCTGCACCTGGTCTTTGATTCTCTGGACATACTGTTTGCCGAACCGGTCTTCCAGCACGCGCCCAAGCTTGCCAGCGCCAAGCATGATCTCGATATTTCTGGCCGGGACCGCCAGTCCAATAAACGTAGACATCTTCTTGATATGGTTTTGATATACCAGATTAATGTCCCTGATAACGACGGGGGCCTTAGAGCCTTTGCGTTCTTTGAATATTCCAAGCTCTTCAAGAGCAGTCTTCGGCGTGAAGTTCTTGAACCCTTCATTCAGGCCGGTAGCGTCGATGTCTACCTCTCTAGGCCAATATCCGGTGTCTATGAGTTTTTCATACCCAGATAACTGCACGAAAACTTTATTGCCCTCAGTTCTGTAAACACCATTTAGATTGGCCCGCATTTCCTTGACAATATCCAGCTCCGCAGCACTCAACCCAGAAAGCATGGTTCTAAACATATCATTGTCAAGACGATACGACTTCGTGCCTTTCTTCTCGACCACAAAGCCAGAGCCGGGTTTAAGCTGACCCTTGCGCTTGCCTTTTTTATGGGTTGAATCGAGCATCTGTTTTCTGGTCTTTGGATCTAATAAATTCGCCATCAAACACATCTTGAATCTTCTGTCTACTTCGACTTCGCCCTCGTTGGTGAGCAGTTTCGTCTTCGCTTCATACCAGCGCCGGGTTGTTGCATCGTCAGGATCCTTGCCGTGTTTCTTCATAACGTCAAACAGGGAATCTCGGCCCTGAAACCAGAGCTTCTTGGTTATCTGTTCGCCCCTGCGGATAGCGCCATATATCGCGTCCTTGCCGACTTTACCAAGCATTTCGGTAATGTCGGAGAACTGGAGAGAACCTATCTTGAAAAACCATTTCGCGCCAGATACGTTACCTTCTTCGTCTGCTATCTTGTCCTCGGTCTGGATATGCTCTGAGACATCTTTAACCGTAGCGGCCAGAGACATTGCCCGGTCGCCGAACTGCTGCATATTGATCGAGTCTGATACTTTCTTGAGAGCAGCCAGAGCGTCAGATATTATATCTAGCGCCTGAGCCGTTATTTTGTCCGGCCTGTCCCTGAGAAGTATATCTATCTCAGCCTGGACTTCTGGCGGCAGGATCGCCGACTCGTTGTCTTTAAGATACTTGTTCATTGCTTCCAGTGTCCGGTAGAACAGCGGCAGGTTGGCAACTTTACGCGGAGCCAGTCTCGCTATTTTCTGGAACTCTGGCCGCAGTTTAACGGCAGCGCGTACCGACTGCTGGAACCGAAGCATAGCGTTTTTATAAAGTCTCTTGTCGATCAGGTCGGTAATTTTCTTAATCGCGTCATCGACCTTGCGCGGAGTAGTTGCCAGCGTAATATCGCGCAGCATCTTGGCCTTGTCCTCAGTGACAAGTTTCTGAGCGTAATCGAGCAGGAATCTTTTTTCGTCATAGTTCCATGACGTTTTCTGGCGCAGATCAGATAGCTTTTTCCGAACAGCGTTGAGTTTCGCGTCTGCCTGTTTCTTGCGATACCGGGCAACTTTCTTCGCCGTTTCGGTAGCCTTGGCCTCACCAAGTTTGATACCGCCCTCGGTCATAGACTCGGCCATTTCCATAGCTGCTGCCTGGGGTAGTGGTCCTTCTTCCGTCGCCTGCCGGGCTGCTTCCTGATACATTCTGATTAGTTCGGCAGGACTTATGATACCACCACGACGACTCTTGAGGCTGTTACGGAGATAATCAGCAACCTTACGGGCATCTGACCATATCTTAGCGGCAGCGCGTCTGGCCGTCGCCGGAACGGTCTTAAGCCACTCAAGGAAAGAGCCACTGCCCCGGACAACGAATTTATATGCAGACTCAAGCACGTCAGCCAAGCCTTCGCCAGCCCATCGGGTAAATGCATCGAGCGGACCGGCTGAGCCAGTTCTGCCTGATATGCCTCGACGATCGGCGGGAGTAACGTCTATTTCTCTCTCGGCTCCTGCTACCGTAAGGCCACTGCCATTTTCGTTGAGGATCTCCGACAGCCGTTTAAGTATTGGCTGCATATCCTTCTTAGGAATGGTGTTTTTCAGCACCATGTAATTAGCGTTTCTTTCGAGAGTTTCTTTTATAAACGGATCTTGCTCTCTGGGGTCCAGAAGTTCGGCAAGATTTTTATCTCGCAGTATTATGTTTCGGATCGGAGAACTGTATCGGATTCTGATGTCGTAGTTCTCTCCAGTAGGCGCTGGCCGCCAATGTTTCTTGGCTGGCTGCTTCTGCCACGAATAAGTTGTCTCTGGTTGCCAGTCTGCTATCTGAACACTCTGGCCAGAATCCATAGAAGTCATAAACGCAGGCGGATTTTCCATCTGCTCGTCTGTAAGTTTTTCAACCGGAGCAGTTACCCGCATGTCGCCATCCTCTCTATTAGATAGCCATACCAGTTCTTGCTGTCCTTCTCTTCTCTGTAGCTGAACGGCTCTTGAGTCGGTAGACATAGACGATGCTTTTATCATATCACCAGAGAGAGCGGTCTTAGTCACGCGCCGGTTGCTGTTCGCATCAAACGCCTTCTGCCACTCGTCGCGCTGTTGCCGCTCAATATATGGCGATATGTTTTGAATATCGGTAGAGAGCCACGTTGCAATTCTGGATATAGGCACAACCATTTTCCCAGAAGCAAATGACGGCGTTGCAATTTCAACTCTTATTCTGCTTGGAATCCACGGATTGCCTACAAATCCTTCTTGAGCAGGCATCAGCCAAACACTGGTTATAATCCCGATAACACTTGTTTCGGTATTAGCGCCACTGTCCGACTCTACAGATAACAATCCGCTTACGTGAACGCCAGGCTTAAATTTCTCTATAAGCCGCTTTACTGTTTCCGCACCAGCTTCTAACGAGGCTATTCTGATACCGCTCTGCTTCCCGGTTCTCTCTTCATATTCTTTTCTTTCATCTTCTTTGTATTTAACGAACTTTCCAAAAGCTGCATCGGCGGCAGCTATAGCAGAATCAGACGGAGCCTTACCTTTTTTCGCTCGATTAACTGCGGCATCATACGAAGTTGGATTGCCGGGAACAGCCATGTCTATTTTTTCAAGATAAACTGGAGGGCTGTCTACATTCCCTTCTTCGCCATAAACAACCCTCTTGCTGACCGTTACCGCATCAGCCCTATCGTATGTCTGAACCTTCAAATCATTCTGATCGAGTGAGTCCAGCTCGTCTATCAGGTCGTTATAATTCTTTACCACTTCGTCCCAGAAGGTCTGCTGAATTTGTTGGTCCAGAATCGCTATGCGTCCAGTAACCTGGCTGGCTTCTGCCTTTCTTATGTCTCCATCCGACTCATAACCAAGGTCATCAGCATATAATTTGTTTTGTGCAAGCCATTGCCGGACAACCCTTGTTCCGTATTTATTAGATACGTCAATGTCTGATATGTCCTGATGTCCCTTTTTATTGGAACTGGTGTTTGCGTTCAAGCTTTTCGCTTTCGCGTCGAGTCTGGCGGCTGGCCTTGTCTCCATACCAAGAGACGACTGGATATATTCGTATTCTGGGAACCCATAACTGGCCGGCTTACCGGGAATTACACTTGTTACTTTCGCCGCGTCATATATCCCGCCGGTTCTATGAATACGGCCAAGCATCTGAGTGAACGTATTTATATCATCGAATGGTTGCAGAATAAGCATGGCTCTCTGGCGTTGATCTTTGAAGTCTCTTGAGCTATGCGCCGACAACCCTGTCGCGCCGGCAGAATTTAATATAAGCGCGTCCAGTTCCCCGTTGTTGAACTTCGTCAGCGTCATGCGTTTACCAGCGTTGGTAACATCCTTGCCGGGTCTGGACTTTATCACCGGCAAACCGTTTACAGTCTCCGAATAGTCAAGATATTTTCCGCGCCCGGTAATCTCGCCAACATTAAAACCAGCGTCCTTAATCTTTGCCATAACATAATCTATCGGGGAGAACGGCAGGTCTTTGAGATTGATTTTTTTAAGTTCAGCACGAAATGCTTCTATCATTTGCTGAGTTTCTACAGGCAAAGACTCTATCGGCAGGTTAAAGCTATAACTGTCGTTGTCTCTTGTTGGGTGCTTTATCGACACCCTCATAAGAGCATTTATTTTTGTTTCAAGAATTTCGGCATAGGTTCCGGGGAAAGGCTCTCCCATCTTCGCCATTTCAGAATCTATGATAGCGTCCATCTGACTTTCCATAGTATTCTGGACAGTTACTATAGGTTTCTTGCCAGCCTTTATCATTTCAATAGCTCGTTCTGCAGCTCTATCTGATTTTACCGCAGCCAAAAACGTATTAACGTAATTATGAACGCTGGAGAACGGGCTGTCTGGATTATCGAGGCTTGATGCTATGTGGCCACTTGCCGCAGCATCGCCGCCGATATATTCCTCCGGCACGTCGAGTCCGAACGTGTCTATGATCTCAGTAAGATTTAATCCAGAAAATATCTCTGTTATGTGCCTGTCGAGAGAGATAAGTTTTCTTGTTGCGCCCATGGCTCTATCGGCTTGAGACTTCTCTTTATCTGCCTGCTCGCTCTTGGGATCTGTTTCGTTTTTCTTCCAGCTTATGCCAGCGAAACTTTGCTCTCTGCGAATGTATTTTCCTGCCGCAGCCAAAGTAGCCACAACCATTTCCTGCATGGCAATATCGCCACGGTCGAAAGCTGTTTGTATTTCGTCCTGCGTCAAGTTCGCCTGATTAAATACTCTGTGATATACCGGCATGTTTTCTGGGGTTTTCGCCCATGTCGCAGAAAGATATGTTACGCCGGCAGCCCGATCTCTATTGATAATTTCCATAGTATTGGCCATCTGATTAGAACGTTTATCCTTGCCGCCACGTCCCCCGCCACTCCCGGCAACGTCTCCTGCCGAGCCAGCCGCGTTGTGAGATTCGTCGAGAATTGGTATCAGGTTTCTGGCCATCGCGAAAGCGTCTTTTTTAAGATAACCTCGCTTGCCTCTCTGCTCTTCTCCGTCTCTTATCTGAGAATAAGTAAGAGCTATGTAATCGAACTTCCTGTTCGGGCCGGTAAAGTCAGAATAATCTCCGGCCATCATCCTTCTGAATACTTCTTGAAATACCTTCTTGTTGTGCTTATGGACAACAACCTTCTTGCCGGAGTCGTCCTCATACGACATTTCACCGTTAGCGTTAAATATAAACGGCCTCAGCTTATCGCCGCCTATAGCTTTCAAATCCCTGAAAATATCGTTAAACAGTCCGACTTTTTCAGTAAAAAACACGGGGATCTTCCCCTGCTTTGAAGCCCACTGAATTATTGCCGCAGCCATTCGGCCTTTGCCGACACCGGTCTGGTCTGCGATAATATTGCCGCCGTTGTTCGATAAGTTATAAAAACTCTCAGCCAGGCCGTCTATCTGTTCGGCAGAAAAGAACGGTATATCCTTAACAGACTTATAGCCAAGCTGCTTCGCGACATAATCATCAAGAGACTTCTCTCCAGTTTTCTCCAGTAACGACTCCAGCGCCTCCCTTGTCGGAACGGCAAGCGCCTTGGAAACCAGAGCGCCGATAGAGTCTGCATTAGATACTGAGTTATACGGCTCCTGAATTGAATCGCTCGTGCCGATCTCGTCAGACTCCAGCGCCAGAGCATCTACCTTCGCCCCGTCAGACGCTACCCTAATATCATCAGGACCAGGTTCAACAGTGTCAGGGGTTGTGGTGTCCCCTGGCTGTCCGGGTTGTCTTGCGCCTTTATCGGCAAGCTGTTCTCTAACTCGTTTAATGCGCTCAGTATCTCGTCCCGGCTCATTATCTCGTTGGCTATCTGCCACGGGCTGCTGCCCTTCTTGCTTTGCAGGTTCGGCAGATACAACTTCAGCGCCCGCGACGGGTCTATCTTCTTGTCGTTCTGTGCCGCGCTCACCATCAGAGACTTGAGTATCTCTTTCAGTTTTGGGAGCGTTATCTCCTGTCCCTGGTTCACCGACAAGTCTATCTGTCCGATTGATATATTCACGGACTCCTTGCCATCCTTCGGCATAAGCTATTCTCCTTACTGATTTTGGAACGCCGACAAGATTCCTGTTAAGAGGATAGTCTTTACGGCCTTCTATTATGAATATCTCAACGGGCCATTCTGCACCCATCTTTCTATAAAACTGTCCGTCCAGCTCGAAATGTCCAGTAACATTATACTGGTTATACATTGCCCTGGTAAAAACAACGTGATTGCCAGTTATCTGGTTTTCCTTTTCAGCGCCCAGAATAATAACGGCCTTGCCGTCATCTCTCATGTTTTCGAGAGCTTTCCATGCGATATAATATTCCAGTTTCTTCAAGTCTATTTCAGACTTTTCACCCTTAATTGTCTGCACTCTTTTTGTTTCGATAGATCCGAACGGCGGGTTGGCCATAACCAGATCGACGTTTATGTCTGGCGAGAACTCCGTGGCGTCCTGATTTGTTATATCGGCATCTGGGAAAAGAGCCTTGAGCATATTGTTTCGATTGTTGTCCAGCTCGTTCAGGAAATAGGCGTGCTTAGTTCCTTCCTGATTTTCAGATATTCCAGACAACAAAAGTCCGTTGCCGGCAGTTGGTTCATAAACAGTAAGTCGTTTAGATTTCTGAAGATCCAGACTATCTGTTAAAAGCGACGCAAGAATATGCGGAGTCGAATAGGCCTGCCGGGTCATAGAACCGCCAGTTCGTTCATTTAGGTTCGGCATGTTCTCGTAAAGTTTCTTGAGCTGGTAGAAGTCTCCATAAAGATTGTTCTTGCGGATAAGTAAAGTTATCGCGCCTTCAAGAGACTCCTGCGCCTGCTTGCGATTATCGGGATCAAGACCAGCCTCTCGCATAGCCGCGTCGAGCATGGGATTAGTAGCCGGTTTGTCTCTGGTCAAAAGAGACTCGGCGAACGGTAGAAGTTTCGACGCTATGTCGGCAGTGGTCGGTTTAGCGACAGTAGGTTCAGCGGCAGTAGGTTCAGCGGCAAGGGATCTTTCGATCTCGGCTTCGCTATCCATTTCGGACCGGTATTTTTCTGAACCAGGAAAATACTTCGCGCCCATATATGCCGAAGCAAGATACGGCCTGAACTCTTCGCCCACGTCTGAAATTACAGCCTTAACGAAGTCTGCAAATTTTCTTACACCGGCTTCAAGGTGGTACGCTGCCATCTCAACCGAAATGGCGGCCAGTTCAGGATCAATACCAGATGTAATATTTTTGGTTTTTGCTTTGAATTTTTTCTTGAGTTCTTCATATCTAGCAGTAGTTACTACTGTATTGCTCTCGCCGTATGCTGGCCGTTTCTCCATGTCAGCCTCGCGTTCATCTATTTTGGTTTTGGTTTCCTGTATTTTTTCTACGGAACGGGGAACGCGTTCGGGTTCTGGTGCTGGAGTCTTGCCAAACAAAGCGGCTTCATCTTCTGGAGATAACGGCGGAATACCTTCATCGTCCCTACGCATAGCCTCATCCAAGACAGCCTCATTATAGGTTACTGCGTCATAGACTACTTTCGGTATTTTCAAATAATGGTCATTCGGAGTAACGACATAATATTCCTGTTTTCCATTTCTTTCTCTCGATTCTTTTCTGGAATACGTGCCACTCTCAATCAACTCTCTTCGAGTCATGATTTTGCCAGCATAAGATATTTCGGAATCTAGTATCTTATTAAGTCTGCCTCTATCCATATTGCCTAGAGAATTAACGTAACCGGCATCAATAACGATTGGAGATTTGGCTCTTTTGTCGGCCAGTTCTGCTTTCTTTTTTTCAATCTTCTCCTGTTCAATTCTGTCTCTCTCAAGGCCTTCCTTTCTAAATTTTTCGTTAGCTTCGGCAACTTCTTTCTCTTTGTTTTTCCAATATTCAGCCTTTTCCATAGAATCAAAAACAGCATCGCCAAGTCCATCTTTTGAGTCGCCACGAAGAGCAAATTTTTTAACCGGGCCGTCTTTGGTGTTTACCGTGACCTCATATATCTCACCACGCGCCGGCAGTCCGGTGTCTTGTTCTCGCTCCATGTCATCAAGAATTTGTGTTCTTAATCTTCGTTTTTCAGATTCAAGCTCGGCTATTTCTTTAGATCTGTCTGGACCTTCTCGTCTCAATCTAAGTATTTCTTTTTTAATCTGGTCTATGCGCTTGCCAGGATCTATCTGCTCAGGAGTAGCCGCAGGTTTTTGAGTTTCCGGGGCTGACTCAGACTCCGTTTCTTTAGAACCAACATACCCTAACGGCTCGTAAGTATATGACAAAAGATCTGCGTCCGTTTTGCCGGAAGCAAACGCAGAATTATATTTCATAGGCGAAGAGTTCGGAGCGTCATCGAAAATGGTTACCGAACCGTCTTTTTCTCGCAATATGAAAACGCCGATTTCCCCTAGATCTTCTGTCTCTACAATATGATCGGTTCTGGTGCGCTCAATCTTCGCCTGCTCCGGCTGGTCGGCAAACGGTGCCATATCATCAGGCGTGATCTGTCTGGTTACTTCCTGAGTCTGAGGCATCGGCCGTCTCGGCTGCTTAGCCATAGCCATAGCTTCCTGTAAATTACCAGGCTGAGCCATGGGCGGCATAGCAGGCATACCCGGCTGAACCATGTCAGGCGAACGCTGAACTCTCGCCATAGCATCCTGTAGACTGGCAGGCGGGGCAACTGGCGGCATAGGAGCAGGAGTCTGAGCCGGAGGCTGTGTCTCAACGACGTTACCCTGCGCAGCTTGGTTCATAACGAACTCATTAACCTGTTGCAGCTCAGTCATATCCATATCAGCCAATGGCTTACCAGTCATCTGCTGGACCATATCTTCAGTAACACCAATGGCATTCATGGCATCCTTGACGTTCTTCGCCATCTTCTTCAGCTTAACCTCAGACACGCTCGATGATCCACCCACATCTGAAGTAGAGACAGCCTCGGAAGGCGGCGGGGTTGTGGCGGCCTGCGGTTGCTCCGGTTCAGGCTCAGTTGGTTGAGTCGGCTGAGTCGGCATAGGTATCGGTTCGGGTTGCGGCTGCTGCTGTACCGGAGTCGGCGTTACTGGTTCGACAGGTTTACGGACTTCCGGTTCTGCCTGAACTTGTTTACGAGCCTTGGCCACTGCCCCACCCAGATCGGTTACGCCGGTCATCCCTACGCCGCCAAAGCCGCCTGACAATCCAGCACCTATACCTCTGGCGATAGTATTAGGATCGGTAACAGTTTTGGCAACTGCCTGCATAGCGGGAGTGCCTTTGATATTTTCGACGGCTGATTCTTCGGTGAGAGTCTGCAAAAACTCTGTGCCGGCCTCAGCGCCGAAGCTCTTCGCGTAATCGATTATAAATTGTATGGCGTCTTTGGCTGACTTTCCGGCAGCCCGTTCTGCTACTTCCATGCCAGCCTTACTGGCAAATCTGCTCAGCAATCTATCGAGCGGCATATATTCCATCGCACCGGCAGCCATCGCCCACGGTAATACTTTTAATCGCTCCGGCATCTCGCCGGTGTCACTGTACGCGTCCGTGGTTATCGAGCCAGCTTCAAGCATAGTGCCGCCGAACCAGCCGGACAGACCTCTTACCGCGTGTGCTGCTGCGGCCTCGGTTCCGCCAAGGCTGGTAACCAGTTTAGCAATCTTCGGGGAGTAACCGGCAACCTTAGATATGGCCGGCACTAATTTAGTTGCAGCTCCCAGACCAGACAATACCTTACTGGCTGCCATGCCTGGTAATGCCATAGACAACACCGAGGCTCCAACCTGACCAGTCTCGCTCAGTCCATACTTGGCAAGGTCAGTGAGAGACATTTTACTAAGATCATCCATAGAAGAAATTTGAGGGGCAGCGGAAGGAAAATCACGGCGTGCTTGTTCTCCTGCTAATGTTGAAGCCTTTGCAAGATCTTCTGAGCCAGTGACAAAAGCGCCCATGCCAAGTATCTGCGACGCGGCCTGACCTGGTATTCTCGCCACGGTTCCGCCGATCTCGTTGGGCGTGTCCCACTCCATCGGTTTCGGTTCTGGTTTGGTAACTATTTCGTAACCTGGCGTTTTAATCTCTGGAGCTGGCATGCCGGTAAACCCGGCCATGGCATTTACTCCCGCCTGAGTTCCAGAGGTTAATGCGGTCTGTTCCTTGAGTTTGCGCTCGTCTGAATCCTGCTTAATCTTGCGAAGAACATCGTAAATGCTCATATAAAAATACCCTCCAGGCTACTTATTCCTTGAGGGTATTTTAACACGATCGGTCTGTTATCGCCACGCTCTTTCATTCATCCATTGCGAAGCGGGTTCTGGATTTTGGGAAAAATGCCATCGAACAAGTTTGATTATTTTATCTCTTCGTTCTTTGTTTTCGGCAATGCTTGGGATCTGAGAAAGCTGAGCCATAATCTGATCCGTATCTTGCGGCCCGGCTCCTGCTCGCTCAAGGCCTCTAGCTATCTGCATAGCGTATCTATTATCGTCTTCATACGTTGCCATGTTGTCTGCGGCAGATTTATCTGCACCAGCCACTGCAGGAGTAGAAGTCGCGTCAGCTTGGCCAGAAAATGTCACATCTCCAAGCGCCCTTGATCCGGCATATCCCGTCGCGCCGCCAATTATCCCGCCTGCAACGGTTCCGATACCCGGCAATATTCCAGTGCCAATAGAAGCTCCAAGCATAGCACCTCCGGCAGTTCCGGCAGTCTTAAATGCTCCTTCTTGGAGTCTGGCGGCAGATTCATCGCCAGCGTAATCAACCTGCGGACCCGCTGCGGTTATAGCTTCCTGCTGTGCGTAATACTCTGGCGCGACCTGACGCGAAAACTCTTTCCACGCTGCGGCCTGTTGAGCATCTGACATGCCAGTAGCTTTAAGCTCTTGGTTCAAAGCGTCTCGGTTAGCCTTGAGTTCTTGTATGCCGGCTCCGACTATTCCCATCTGCTGAGCCAGTTTTGCCGCCCATTTTGCAGCGTCGACACTATCCTTCTGGATCATATCTTCGTTAGCGGCGGTCTTTGGAGTGGCGGCCGGAGGCTTAGTCAAACCCTTGTCCGGGTCGGGGGTAGTGGCCCCTGCTTTGCTTCCAGATATTTTACCAGTAGCGGCCGGCACACCCATGCCGAAGCCCATCAGTTTCTGCTGGAGATCAGCGTAGTTTTTATTCTTCGTGGCGCTCAAGTCTTCTCGGCCGCGCTCAATATCTAGTTCCGATCTAACGGTGTTGAGCTTCCGCAAGTTTCTTGTTTCGTCCAGATCTTTCTTGCGTTCGGCCTCTGCAGCTTCTTCTTTCTCGCGCATACGAGAGCGCTCAATAGCAGAACTGAGCGCATTTATTCCCTGCGCCCCGCCATATTTACCGGCTGCTATTGTGCCTGCCGCCATGCCTAACGCCTTGCCGGTATCAGACTTCGCGAACGATTTTAACTTACCCCAGAGACTATCATCTTTCTTCTCGGTAGCAACTTTCTGAGTAGTGGCCTTGACCGCACTCGACGCGGCCTTGCCGGTTATTTGCTTTAACCCGGAAAGAACTTCTTGAAGTTTTCCCATTATATAGCTCCTATCGCTGTAGTAGCTAAGCCTATTGTCGCAGCAGCCCGGTTCTGTTTGTCCTGCTGTTGTTGCAACCACATTTCATAATTTACGCGGCTCTGCGGGTCTATCTGATCGCTGCCATATCCCGACAGGTTCTTCAGGTAGTCCTGATACATTCCATAGCTTCTGACATCAGCGGTTTCTTTCTGGCCAATGTTGAACTGGTTCGCTGCATTTGCCTGCTGATCGCCGTATCTATTCTGGTCTTGCTGTGCAAGATATCTTTGCCATTCAGACTCATACCCTGCCATCTGTGCGCCCTGCTGCGCTCCATAACCAGTCATCTGATTACCGAACTGATTCTGCTGCTGGCCGCTCTGGAACTGTGCCATCTGCATCGCAGTATCGTTATCAATCTGGATTCCCTGTCGAGCATACTGAGCCTTAATCATTTCAACATCATTCTGCATAGCCATGGTATCTCTGCCATACGCTGCTGTTGATAAATCAAGCCCGGCGCTCTGTCCAGCAATGCCGGCCATTTGTCCTATACGAGACTGTTCCGCACCAATGTTTCTGTATCTGTCTTCTCTGGCAGCTTCCATCTGCATAATGTCTGCCTGTTTGCCAGCTTCAGATACCTGTCTGTCGTAATCCTGCTGCAGCTCCATCATCTGTTTCTGGCCTACGGAAGATCCGTAATTACCGGCTTTCATCTGCTGTTCTTTGAGCTGTTCTGCCGCTGCGGTTTTCTGCTTGTCCAGTCCAGACGTTGCCATATCAATATAAGTTTGTCTAAGATTCTGGTCATATCCGGCAGTAAGATTCTGCGGAGTCTGTAGCTGTTGCATAGCGCCAGTTAATGCATTCTGCTGGCGGTATGTATTCGCGCCAGTGCCAGTTGTAAGATTTAACTGCGTTGGAGTCTGGCCGCCCACGTTTTGAAGTCCGGGGGTCGCCACTGCCCCAGGCGCCGTTGGCACTCTCTGACCGGGCGAGTAAATGCCGGGCATGTTGCCAGTATTAGTGCTTACCAGCGGCCGGTATGATTGCGGCTGGAAGTAATCTTGCCCGTATTTAGACGGATCGAACTGTCTGCCCTGAGTCTGAATCTGTTTGCCATAATCAGCCATAGCTTCAGCCTTGTCCGGATCTACCTTCGGCTTATATTCTTCCGGGGTTTTAACTTCAGTCAAACCTACTGCTTGGCCGATTGGCCTCAATACTTCGCGGTCTATACTTCTACCCGCCGCTTGTATTGGTTTAACTATATTTACTTCAAGGTCTTTTTTAGTAGCACCTATGGGGTCTTTAATATGTTGAACAGTTGGCTGGATAACAGCCTTGTCAAATTCTCTGCCCCATTTTTTTACGGTATCCCATGCGGAGGCCATATTCTATCTCCTGAGAATCACATTATACGTGCCGGCTAATGACGCCGTAAGATATACTTTGCTCGCCGTCCAGGCCGTTGTCCCAGGAAAAACATTTGCAAAGCTAACGGTGTCTCCCTCTGTAATGACAGGAAATACCTGTCTGGGAATAGCCTCAAGAGCATGAGGTATCTCTACCTCTGTCCCGGCAGTTACTACTATAAATTCTATCACATCTGAGAACTGATTGATGAAGTCAAATAGCTTCTCAATGTTTCTTTTCTCAGATCCTAAGTAACCATACTCCTGAGTAATGTTTGTCATACTGCATGGCTTCGCAAGAACTGTATCGTTATGCCATGAATTCTATGGTCGCCATCGCCGGGTGAATTATAGTTCTCCAGAACAATATTAGTCTGGACTCCATCGCCAACTAACTGATGAGGAATCTCAACTACATATTGAGTAGGCTTATTAGAAGATACTATGTTCTCCTTATAGACAGTCGGCGGGGAATCTATCGTAAGATTATAGTCGAGTTCCTGCGTAACTTTCAGCGGGAAAAACGCCAACCCTGCCGTTGGCGCTTCCTGAATCGCTTTAATCAGCGTATCAGTCCATTGCTTCATAATCTGTCTGGTTCCAGCATCCTCATTGCGAGTCTGGATCAGGAAGTCCACCCATTTATTGACATACGGTATTCCGGTATTCCATTGGTCATTATACCGAGACCAGTCCAATTCGACCCAAGTATGATTACCGCCAGGAGTTTTTGCGGCAAGATGTAATTTATAACCGTATATAGTTGCGACATCAGACATGCCAAACGCGTTATAATATACTTCTGATGTGTCGGTAGCCCCCGTGTATTCCCAAAGCGTTATAGGCCATCTACGGCCAAACTGAGAATCATACGGCTCATCGAGCGAAACACACAATGCCTGGCTAAAAGAATTATAAGCGTCAGTCGCAACCGTGGCAAAACCTAATATGTAATAACCAGCCGGATCTACGCCAGCTCTTGCTCGGTGGAGATATGTAGAGACTGCTTTTTCGTTTACTGCTGTGCCAAGATATATCGTGTCCAGAATATCCTGAACCGCGTCGCCAATTTCTATAACGCCTTCCATCGTAACGGCGCAAAGTTTAGCCTCATCACTCAAGAACATTACCGCTGGACCAATGCCTTTAAGATTTACATTCTTTATAGTGTCCGGTGATAAGCAACCATATTCTGACGTGAACAGGTACGTCTGGCGCTCGCTCTTGGTGTAACCAATCTGCAAGTAAATAGACTTCTGTTTGAAGATGAACAGGTTCCTGCCGATCGAACCAAGGCCAATAATGTTCTGGCCAGCATCGCCAATAGTCCAAGTAGCGCCACCAGCAAAGTTATCGACCGTGGAGTCTGGATAAGTCCCAACTGCAGTTTCATATAACACCTTTCCTAATGCCATAAAACAACGGTCATTGTGTTTTAACATCACCCTGCTTAACGGTGCGCCAAGACAAACCGTGGCAGTAATGCCGACAATCTGTATCATCGGATCACTACCGTTTGTGTGCAAATATCTGTCCATATATGCGAACTGGCCAAGGCCGCCAGTCGTATATGTATGTGATGTTGAATTTGCTACGGCTATATGTTTACTGGACATAGACTTATAACCATTGAACAAATCTATAACCCATGCTGCAAAATAATTCTTTTCGATCTGCTTCACTCCGGGGCGTTTCCGCAAAACTCCATCGTGAACTACAACTACATTTCTTGCCTGCTGTAGCTGGTTTGGCAACGCAATCTCGCCAGACTGGACTGAACAAAGTCCACCTGCGAACCCTCGGTAAACAATATCTTTCTTTGCGTTACCCATTTATGAGTCGTCCGAAAGCATTGGCAGCCTGGCCGGCATCAGCCGTGGCTGGTCATAAATTATACCGAGTTTATTAGACTCGGCTTTTATCATAGAATCAAGCAGGGCATTGTAATTCTCAAGGCAAGACTGCGCTCTATCGTCGGTTTTGTAACGGTATGCCTTATACAATACAAATTCCTGCAAGGTGTCTACATATTCGTCAGGAATAAGCAGAGCAGTTGCAGCTCCGGTTGCGTAAGTAACAAGTTGTTTCTGAAAAGAAAAAACAAACTTGCGATCTTCAGACAGAGTTGGGAAAAATTTAATATCTCTGTCGCTGGTGTAATACCAGAAGTCCGGCGCTCCGGCCTGGCCATAATCAGTTGGAAAAGAATCTCGCAACTGATCCAGCGTAGTCATCTTAACATATTCCCAAGTATCGTCTGTAGTATCATAAATACTAAGAATATTCTGCGCTGCAGTTACAACCGTAGCAACCTTGATCCCGGTTACTATGTTAATAGTATTCCCGATTCCGATTGTCATTTCGTCAGACTCTCTGACTACCAGAAAATTCCAGCGTCTTGACTGGCAAATCATTCTGTGGCACTCGTTTACCCATTTCTCTATGCGGGCCTTGGAACGAGCAGTATAGTCATTGAGTTCTAACTGGACGGCGGCAACCAGCGCATTAAAATTCATTTCTTCTTAGACTCCAGCGAAATAATTTTCTGATTCATCTCTGCGATGATTTTGTCGCGCTTGGCAACTGCTGTTCTTAAGTCTTCCAGCTCCGCGTTACGTTCGTCGAGAGTGATCTTAAGATCCTCGACACTGGTATCTTTAGCGTCGATAAGCTCCCATTTACCAGACGCTTTGTTATACATCTCGCGTTTGCCTGGGGGGATGTGGTCGAAATGAGACATGCTATTTCTCCTATAATTTGTGAGGGTTAAGACTGGCCGGGAGAATTAACCCCCGGCCAGTAATTCGTTACGATGCTGCTACGATAACAGGAACGCTGAGGAACTGAACATTGATTGTCGCTGCCGCTGAGCTATTCGCTTCGCAAGCTGCGGCGAACGCTGCGGTTGTCTGAGAGCCAGCGTCGAGAGCTGCTGTGCCTGCGTCGATAACTTCTAGGAACAAACCAGCGGTTACTGCGCCGGCGGTAACTTTAAGTTTACCAGCGCCACCAACAACGAGTTTTGCAATCTCGCCCCTGGCATACGCTCTCTGAGGTGCGCCGATCCAGCGAGGAACAGCAAGAGTTCCCGGAACTGCTGTAATAGCAATGCCGTCGTTGTCTGCAGAACCATCGCCATCTAGGTCTGAAGTGTTGATAGACGGCATAACAACATAAGGCTGATATGCTACAAGATCCGCGTGAGCTTCGGCATAGATTACAAGCCTGCCGTCGTCTTCAGCAACCGGCACGCCAAGATGTACTTTTGAAATAATTCCACCCATTTGAAAAACTCCTTGTCAAAAATTTAAACCGAGGGCAGGGCCACTGCCCCCCCGGCAACTGGATCATGAAATACTGTGAAGTTTGCCGAGTTGCCTGAACATATTGGCGGTCAGGGCACCGGTAATAGTAATTACCCATGCGTAAGCTCTCTGGTGAGGCATCATGTTAAACGGACCTTCGATAGTGAACGGAGATTCGTCACTCTTCTTAAGGCCACGGACTCTGAGTTTCAGACAGTCCTTGCTGAGGGCATACATTCTACCAGCAACAATTTTGTCAGCGAATACAACGGGCTTGCCAGCGAATACGAGATCGCCGGAGAAACCAAGATCTGCAGCACCTGACTTGTCGGTCGGAGTATATTTGCCATAAGCAATAGACTCGTAACCTTCATAAACGGTTTGGTCAGTGATATAAATATCAGGCTTGATAGAGCCGCGTGTGCAGGTATTCTTAATGTTGGTCATCTTTGCGCGGAGGTTGTCGAAAGGCAAACTGGTCTTTGCGCCAGAGACTGATGGACATCTGATCCAGTTATTAGTTGAACGGTCGAAACCACCAAGACTACCGGCAGTGTTAGTATCAGGCATGATAGCCTCAAGACCAAGCATAACTTTACCAGACTGATCTGTGCCGTCGCCGAACAGCATTGATTCAATGCCTTCTGCGAAAGCCAACTCTGCCTGCTTCATCTTAGACTTGATAAGGTTTACTGCCTGCTGTTTGCCCTTATTGGCATCCATTCCGCGGAAAGTAATAGTTATCGGGAATACGATTTCCTTGGGATTGAAACGAACATTCTCCATGCCGGAAGCCGGCTTGAGATTGATCTGCTCGTATTCGCCAAGTGCCTGCAAGTAGTCGGGAAGCTCAGTCATTACTTCCTCGTACATATACTTGCCGGTTCCGTCCCATCCTTCCATGGCGCCTGACTTGCGGAGCCAGTTGAAAAGAGGAACACGCGAGGACACGTTATCTACGAATCCACCGCGCAAGAATTTTTCGAATGTTGAATTAAACAGTGGTAAAAGATCGAAAGCCATAATTGAAACTCCTGACTATTGATTAAGTTCCCGCTCTGCCGCCTCGAAAGCCTCATCTATTGTTGAAGCTCTCTCTGTTTTTCTCTGTGCGGCACCGCCTCCGATGTCTGCCTGAACCGACTTGTTTTTTCGCTTGCTCTCCTGCTGGCCAAGGTAAAACTTTGTTTCCCTCAATAGCAGTTTATGACTCATCGCCTTAGAACCTTGGTTCCATTCGTTAATGATAACATTACGGATAGGCGATTGTGCAAGAACTTCTTCGATAAACTTCGGATCGGTAACTTTCTTTTTGAGACTTGGTAACTCGTCGCCGAACTCTTCTTTGTTAGAGTCCTCGATTGCTGACTCTCTCTTGAAAAACTCTTCCTGTGCCTTGCGGTTGTTGTCCTCATTAACGGTGTCAACTACCGGCTTAAGCTCTGCCATAACCTGACGTTTCGTTTTAGCTGCCACATACTGACCGTATAGATCGGCGTCGCCATCTAATTCTTTCAGTTTTTTCAGCTCATAATCTGTCAGGTCGCGCTCTGCCATTTTCTTCTGAAGATATTCAGAAGTATAGTTCGTCCCGTCCATCTGATCGTTTTCAGCAAGAGTAGTTAGCTCTTCCCTGGTAACGTCAGGCAACTGGTTCTCTACCGGCTTATCTGGCTGCTGAGTTTCAAGAAACGCTGCTTCCATTTCTTCAGGGGTTTTGAACTTCCCTGCGTAAAGTCTTGCCGGGGTTCCAGTCTCAACACCTTTCCCCGCTGGCGCTACTTTACTGTTTTCGTCTTGTTCCCCAGAATCGTTTGCCTCTGCGTCTAATGGTTTCGTGTAGTCCTGCGGGTTATACGTTCCTTCGTCCCCGTCCTGAACTCCAGCCTCATCAAAACACGCCGCAGCAATTTCATCAATAGTCTGGATTTTCTCTTCCATCTTTACCTCATTTTATCAGAAACTTTGCGATACCCTCTACCGTGTTTGCGGCATTGAGTAAAAAACTCTTCTTTGGTTCGTATAGGAATAAGCTTCCCTTCCGGGTGAATATCTGTATCGACATACGCCTCGAAGAAGTCGCCAGTCCTGTAACTGAACCTGAACGGAGCGAGTAACTTAGTCATTGCGTTCCCGCACTCTTCACATACTACAATATCATCATGCCTTTTGACAAACTCCTCTACAACTTTCTTGCAGGTGTCACATCTATAATCGAAAATAGGCATTGACATTGCCTCCTTGTAAATATACCATATACCTATCCTCTCAAAAGATCCTTTCACATGTAGCCCCTGTATTTTTGCAGGGGTCATTTTTTTATTCAACAATAAACCAGTCTTCAGCCAACATATCAGACTGACTTGCTAGCCATCCTGGTTGCCACTTCTTCTGCGCGGTAAACATCGCGAAATACGGCAGGCTATGAAGTGGTGTATCGTCGCCGATATGTTTTGCGGTGCGGTCGTTCACCTTTGCGCCTGGTTCTTGCGAAGAATGCGGCGGAAGTTTTAATTCCGGCATCAACACAACAAACATGTCTTTGCCGTTCCATCCATTGCGAGAAACCTTAATCCCGCGCTTTGCAGCTTCTATTGCCTGTCCAAAATTCATATAAAACCACCTTTTTTTAATTTTCTGACAACCGACATAGGAGCGTCGGTAACCATTCTGTTGTAAAGACATTCTCTTGCGTTCCATGCGAACCGTGGCTCATTCAAAACGAATCTGCCACGCCAAACAATTCTTGAATATCTAAACGCAATTTTAAAATCTTTTTTCGCAGACACAACTTATACCATCGGATTCATCTGCTGCTGGACACTCTGTCCTGGGTTCATACCCTGCGTAGCTCCTGCGCCAACACCTGCCGCCATGCCGGGCTGTGGCATTCCCATCTGCTGCATAAGATACTGGTCTGTATTGCGCTTGCCATGTTCTCTCAAGACTTCAGTAGCCAGTTTCGTTACGTCGATACCCGGCACGCCCTTCATAATTTCAAGCATGTTCAGGCTTATCTGGCGATTATAGGCAGAGTCTTCGCGCTCAGTCGATCCGGTTTCAATATCAATGTCTATATGACGCAAGATCTGATTGCCAACCCATTTAACCCAATACTTGGAATTGTCTCTGCCAGTGACTTGTGTCACCCGCTCAATGTCGTAAGCGTCTTTCATTATATCAACAGCCAGTTTAACGCACCTGTTCATAAAGTCTGACAGTATGTCTATCTTAGCGCTTGTAGAATTGCCGGCGTTCTTATCAACTATATTGGCTTCTGCTGCAGTAGACTTCGTTGTTCGCAACGCCTCGTTTGCAGATGCTCCAAGGATCTCGACCAGCTCAGTCCTGTTCCTCTCGTAATGCTGGTAATATTCCTGCGAAAGTCCGTCTGATGCCTCCCTTCGAATTGGCGGGTTAGGCATACCAATCAAACCATCGACCGGGATATTCGCGCCCTTGCCTCTGCGTGAAATCTGAGTCATCTTCTCTTCATCTACAATCTTCGGATCATACATCGTGAACGGCCGGCTGAAAGTAGTGGCGGCCGCAATCTCTTCGCGCTGGACTTCAAGCTCTTCCTGAATACCAAGAGCCTCAAGTATCGGCGGCTTTGAAAACTGACAGTCTGTGTCTTCTGCGAACTTCAGGATGACAAACGGAAACCCTTTAATATTCCATGGCCATTCCTGAGGATCTTTAGCATAACTTACGCCATGCTCCGGGACCCAGACCACCACCCCAGACTCACGATCCCAGATATGATATACGCATGCTTTCTGCGCGTCTGGATCGTCGCCGCCTGATAAGTTCTTGTCGCTGTAGCTAAGTGCTTCCCATGACAGCTCAAGTGCTTCAGCTTCAGCTTTCCGCAAGTCCCACTTGATACCCATGAACCGACAACGCCTGATAACGCCGTCGTAAATCTCGGCACATGGATCAACTATAAAATTCTTGAACTGGCGACGCCTGAAATACACGCCATCCTTACCAGTATCTGCATCAAACTCATAACCAACCTGCATCACGCTGGCTGGCGAGTGATGAGCTTCCCTTGTGCAAGCCTTAGCCTCTGCCTTGAAATCTGTGCTGGCTATCTCAACTTCCATCAGGCTTTCAACAACGTCGCATACCTGCTCAGAAATGTCATCCTGCAATGGCATACCAGTCATTGGATCGACGGCCGGCACAACTTCCACAAGCCCGGTCATCGGGTTAATCTGCTGGATCGGCTCAGCGTCAGCCCAGATTGGCTGCAACGGCTTCGCTACAAACTTCGGGTTTCTCGCGTATGTCTGCGCTATCTGCCGCTCGATCGGCAGGCGCAAGAAATTCACCTTATACTTGTAAATGCTGTCCCTGCTGCCCTGCATGTTAAGATCAAGGAACTCGTCGCTGCTGGTTTTGTCTGTCTGGCCATAAGCCTTAGAGCCAGCGCGTGACCATTTGTTATACAACTGCTTCTTCGGACCCTCGGCCGACTTTATCCAGCCCTGATATTTCCTCACGTCCGAAAGCTGGCCACTGTCATAGTCGCTGACCGGACCGCCAACGGGAACTTGATGCAAACTTTCCACCATAGCCGCTATTCCTCCTCGCTCTGGCCTTTACGGTACCGCATGGCCTTAAGACTGAACACATCCGGTATCTTATCGCTAATCTTACCACGACTCGGCCGTGACATTCCATAATATCTTACACAATCCGCCCAATGGTCTAACTTGTTGCCGGCAACGTCCATCGGGTTCCGCTCGTCGTGCTGGCAAATCTCAATAGCCTCGATAGTCTTAACGCACGTTGAGAACACCTTCAATGCCGGGGCAGTGTTCCCCTGATCGTTTATCTTGCGTAACTTGAACATTTCGTGAAGCCTTGTCCAGCCCTGAACACGGCTATTGTCGGCAGGTATCAGCGGCAGACCTTCATAGGCCATTTTCTCCGCGTCACTCGGACCAGACTTGCTCGCCCACATAGACGGGTCAGCCACAGCCATGACAATCTTTTCGTCACGGCTGATATACTTCACGTCCTTGGCCACGTCCTCAGGGATAGTGCGCGTCCAATGACGTTCACGGTAAACGACTTCGCGGCGGCGGCTGTCTGGTGACACGGCAAACCATAGACACACACACGGGTCGGGATAGAAACCCCAATCCATCGCGATGTATCGCGCCCATGTATTAGGAACGTCGAACGGTTTGCACACATGAGTAGTCCTGCCGAACTCTGTGAAGTATGAACCCTCCAACACAGACCAGTCACCCATACGCCACGCCTTATGCAGCTTCTCGGGCAGGCTGTCCAGATACTCGATATACTGCGGGTCGTTGTCGCATAACGTCGGGTTGTCCGTCACAAGCGACGGGATGAACTGCCGAGTAAGGCTGCTGCCCTTCTCACGAAAGATCACGTTTGGCGGGGCTGGATCAACAAAGCGTTTCTTAACCCAATAGTGACCGGGACCTCCGGGGTTGGTCGTGCTGGCTATACGTGCCTCCAAGCCCTTCACGGTCGAACGACAAGAGCCTAACAGCTTGTCATACAGATCCTTGTCAGCAATGCTGGTCAGCTCTTCAATCAGTATGCGCTGGAACTCTCGCCCAAGGTATTTACGGATCGACCGCACGTCCTTAAGGTGCCCCGTGAAGATCTTCGCGCCCCATGGCCAGATAAACCGTGGCGTGGGCGTGGACACCAATCGGCCGCCAGTCTTTTCGTATATGTCACGCGCCCGGTCTATCCAGTCAGACAATGACTCAGCCGTCTCTCGCAGCACAAGGCCACGGGACTTGCGGTACTTGCCATGAATGGCAGGCTTCGCGACCCAGATGATCCCGCCGTCTGTCTTGCCGCCACCACGCGCACCACCGAAAAGGATCTCACGCGCAGGCGAACGCAGGAACGTCTCTTGTCGCTTATGCGGCCGCCACTCATTGATGATTGCGTCAGTATTCAATACGATCGACCTCAAGCACGTCTTTCTCGCGCAGGGCATCCTCTTCTGGTACGTATATCTTCATCATCTGCTCAGACTCGTAAATGTCTTCAAGCTCGACATCTTGAACGCCAGACAAGGCACGCAGGCCAGCGGCGTAGTTGCTCACGGCCTTTGCGTCATGCACTTGCGTCATCAAGTATGCTTTAACCATTGCGCGTATCTCTGAGATCTTTAAGCCTTGGCCACGTTTTATAAGAGCTTCTATGCTATCTGGTTCTGGTTCATCCTCTGACGATTCGGAAGGAGGGACCACTACCCCGACAGGCGTTCTTACTCGTTTTTGTTTCATTGGTCGCGGTAGTGGTTGTTTGCCTGCTGCGACAGCTTGCGCCTGCTGCTGTCTGGCTACGAACGGCGTAGTGTGTTCTATCCAGCCACGCTGCTTCCATTTGCGAACTGTGCAGGACTTTATAGCAAGGATCTTTGCAGCATCCTCAAGCTTGCAGGTTGGATTGTCACGCAGATAAATCTTCATGCGCTCAATAGCAGCAATGGTTTCGGGCTTTTTTGGCGGCTTCATTGTCACAATTATACAGCAAAACGGCTTATCAGTCACCAGAAAGAGTCACAGAAACGGCCTTTTCCTCGCAAAGTGGCTCTGGCAGCCATTCTCAATCGCCTCTTATCTCTCTAATGCTGGCCTGGGTGGCATACCAGCGAAAACTACGATATTTCGGAGGCAAATTGTAAATATTTTAATAATTTTATTAAGATTCTATTTGACTTTGCCGATATTATTATTAAGTTTAATAATAACGAGGCGGTTCGGAAGTGGCCGCAAGATCTTTGAAAATAAAATGATGGTGCTTAAAACTGGCAGGTAACTGCCGGGGCTGGAGCCTTCACGGGGCGGCACTGATTTAGACTAATACCAGTAATTGATTATGAGGTGGAACTATGGACAGAAAGAGATACGAAGAATTGCACAGGGAGTTCCGGCAGTTGGAACAAGCGTTCAACAAACTATGCGTTGCTACGAGCAAGCACATCTTGGAATCCTATAGGCCGGCAAGGGTTCTGATAGTCCAGCGCCAATCCGAGATACGCCGCGCAATAGGTGCCATAGAGTTCTTCTCGGCGGATGTTCTGAGCACAGAAATGGGGATTGCGAACAGGATGGAAATGCATCCGACCCGAAACTGAAAGGAATCTAACATGAAAGCAGATAGCATATTCCTGAGCAGAATCAAGAGAGTTAACAGACTGCGCCAGCTGGTAACAGATGGATGCATGAGTAGTCGGCAAGTCCTCGAAGAAGCTGAAAGACTCTTACTCAACAGACTTATCAGAATCAGATAAAACCTTAAGCCTCGGCACAGCGCCGGGGCTTTTCGGGCGTGAGACCAAATTGCACAGGAGAGAGACTACATGAAACTGTATTACGTGAACGAAGCAACAGGCGCATACGAACCAGCTGGCAAGAAAGAGATACTAGCGGGCGCTCAATACGCCGCGAGACTCCAGCATCTGAAACCAACAATCTGCAACAGCTCAGCACTGATACAATATCTGCAAATGCAGATGATGCTGCTGGCAACCGAACAGCTGAGGGTGATCTACGTAAACAACGAAAACAAAATCTTATGCGACGAAGTTTTGTCGGAAGGCACAGAAGATCAGACAGCGGTTTATCCAAGAAAGATAATGCAGAGCTGCTTACTGAAGAATGCCACCGGCATAATAGTGACGCACAACCATCCGACTGGCCAGCTCAGGCCAAGTAATGCAGACATAAGCATAACGCGCCAGATTGACGGGGCCTGCTCGACTCTGGATATAAGATTTCTGGATCATGTAATTGTCGGTGTCGGACAAGATCTGGATAAAGGTTACTTTTCATTCAGAGAGAATGGTTTGTTATAATCGCAGAGTAACGCCGGTTCGCCGGCGGTAATGCGGCAAGCAGGTTACAAGCCCTGCATGATCGTAAATACTAAGATGGAGACTCAACATGAAAACTAATGAAGCCTTGAAGCGACATCATGAAAACGTCCAGAGACAGCAGAATATTGAACTGGCAATCATTATCGCGGCAAGTATCGCAATCAGCAGCGTGTTTGTCGGATTCGGCGTAATCAGCGCCGTCATGGGAGCATAAAAAACTATGACAGTATCATGCCCGGAGTGCGGAAAACGTATTATTGCCCGGAGTCTGAAGCAGGCTTACAAGCTGTTGAAGTCTGGCCTGTGCGAACGTTGCCAGCAGGAGCAGAATAACTGGTAAACTATAGCCCGGAGAGATCCGGGCTATTTTATTTTAGTGGAGGTGTAAAATGCCAGCGTATTACAATGAGAACGACAAGGGCGCGGCGGCGTGGCTGCGCGAACTGATTAAGGCCGGAATGATTGCGCCCGGCGTGGTAGACGAAAGGAGTATCGAAGATGTTAAGGCAGAAGATCTTGCCGGGTTTGACCAATGTCATTTCTTCGCAGGGATCGGCGGATGGAGTCGCGCCCTCAGACTTGCAGACTGTCCAGACAGCAGACCAGTCTGGACAGGCAGTTGCCCCTGCCAGCCGTTCAGCGTTGCCGGGAAGGGCAAAGGGAAAGAAGATAGGCGGCATCTCTGGCCGGAGTGGTTCAGGCTCATTAGAGAGTGCAAACCTGCAAGAGTCTATGGAGAGCAGGTTGCGTCAGCGATTAACCACGGGTGGCTCGATCTTGTTTTCGATGACTTGGAAAAAGAAAGTTACGCCTGCGGGGCGATCTGTCTGCCAGCTTGCAGCGTCGGCGCGGCGCACATCAGACAGCGACTATGGTTTATGGCCGACTCCGACTGTTCAGGACTCGGAGAACAATGCGGGGCCGAGTCAGTTCAGGCGCAACAGCATACCGCTGAACGCGATGGTAACTCTGGCAAGCTGGCCAACGCCGCAGACCATGGACACATTACCGCCAATGGATTACGAGAAGCGGTTGAACCATCCAAGCAGGCCGGGCAGAACAGTATCCGGCAACTTGCGGGAGGTGGTGACAATAGTTTCTGGGCAAATCCCGACTGGCTCTACTGCCGAGACAAAAAGTGGCGGCCTGTTGAGTCCGGGTCATTCCCGCTGGCTCATGGGATACCCGGCAGAGTGGGATTATTGCGGGGCTATGGCAATGCGATCGTGCCAGAGGTCGCGGCGGAAATAATCAGAGCGACGATGTAACGACTTCCAACCCTCGGAGCGATCCGGGGGTTTTTTTATGACAGATTTTTTCCCGGTCGTAGAGCGAGTTATGACAGCTTTATGACAGCTTATGACAAATGGCCTGAAAAAACTGTCATGCCGGAGTTGCGATCTATGGCGACTCTGCGAGTTTATGACAGAAATGACAGCTATTTTCCAGAGCCTTTAATAAATACTATATAGTAATTTTTTATTTTTTCTCTAAACTTTAAAAAAAGCTGTCATTGTTGTCATAGCCCTCTGGAACTAGTTACCAGACTGCGTTAGCACTATGACAGTTTTTTTTAGCCATTTGTCATTTCTGTCATAAACTGTCATGCGATTTTCACACATTAATTTTAATAGCAATACAAAGTAATACCAATAACAATTTAACGTGTAAAAAACACACACCCTTTCGGGGTAGTGGCTCCCAGTAATACGGAGAACAGAACAGAACAGACTCTTCTCTCCTCAGCGGGGGGATAGGGGGAAATTTGGCAAAAAAAATTAGCACTCCCAGCAGGGGAGTGCTAAGTGTAAATTATATTCGGCGGTCTTGAATCGAACCGATAAACTTGCCCAGGGCTTCGCGAAACTGGTGCGGGTTGCTTTCGGGGGCGCTGGCGATCTCGAAGTATCTCTGGTATGTGCTGCGGCGGTAAGTTATGCAGAGGTAATCCTCGTCTATGACAGAGTAGAGATGGTTTCTGGTATTGCAGCGCAGGCCAGTTGATCGGCAGTATGCTGAGTATGCGTCATACAGGTCTTGTCTGGTTGCCGCGCCACACGAGAGTCCTTCGATCTCATTAGCGAGCCATTCATCGAGGAATACTTTACAGGTATCTCTGGTAATGGCCATGAGTTCTTTTTTCGCCTCTGTAAGCAGCGGTTTGGTGTGAGCGTTAAAACCTTGGAGATCCCATCCTTTGAGGAAGGTATAGAGTCTGGCCGGTCCGTTGTCGGCGATCTCGGCGGCGAGTGCGGTGTAATATGCTTCGTCGTTTACTCGGTTGCAGCGGATAACCATGAATCGGCGGTCGTCTTCATCGAGTAGCATGGGTAATCTGTTATTGGAATTGAATACGAGGTTCATGTAGCATTTTTCTCGCCATGCTCGGATCTGTTTTTCGTTAATCATTATCTCGCCGCCAGTGATCATTTGTTTAATGATATTCTTGTGGCGCGATTTGCTCTGGTTCGCCAAGACTTCTTCAGCCAGGACGAAGAGCTTCCGACTCGCCCATGCGTTGAAGTCCGACTCAAGCAGACACTGGTCGATGACGGTAAAGTATGGATCGAAGATCCTGCCGAAGCACTCCCATAGCATAGATTTACCTGTGCCTTGTTTGCCATGCATGATTATCGAAGAAGCGATCTTGGTGCCGGGCTGTTGAACCTGTAGAGCCATCCAAGATATTACCCATTGGAATATTGCGTCATCGTCGCCGCAGAGATATTCAAGGTGTGAGAGCATGAGCGGTATCGGCCGAATATCTTCAGAGAACTTGAAGCCTTGAAACGTGTTAATTTGCCCGTCAGCCACAACCCCGGAAGGCTCGAATACTAAGTTGTCGGGCAGGATGACCTGTCGGGAGGCATCGGTTTTCCAGTATTTGAACTCCATCGGATAGAGCAGAGACAGAGCGGCAACCGGCATTTTGATACCGTGTTCGAGATCCCACACGTCAGTCGTCCCGGCTACCAGCACATAGTTTTCGACCATATAGGTCAGGGCATCCAGATCGACGCCGGCCATACTTCGGTCTGGCAGTTCAGGCTCCGAGTAATCGGCAGCGGCCTTGGGCGGCGGCGGGACAGTCTCGCCGCGTGGTGTGGTAGCGGTATCGGTGGTTGGGTTACCTGTAGATGGTGGGTTACCTGTCATTGGTCGATCCTTGCTGAGTGTCGGCGCTGAGGCTGAGTGTCGCTTGGCTTTTGCTATTACTTCTCTGATCTCAGACTCAGGGAGAGGGGGAGAGTTTTTCTGATTCCAGACATATATTACATGATAAGTGTCGTTGGCGCAAAGGCCAAAATCATTCTGGCAGCAGGCGGCTATCTTATAGCACTCGGCGTTGCGAGCGCCTTCGGCAGCGCCATCACGTTTCTCATGGTATTTCAAAGCACGTTCCAGAGCGTTCTTGTTATCGCCAGTATGAACGGGCGGAGTAGGGGGCGTTGCCGGTACAGTGAGGTTGTCGAGT
>Ga0172381_10001291_pt1 | contig 29749 bp, 27 predicted proteins | sample Leawel6488metaG_FD_119754 | JGI IMG/M metagenome (GOLD analysis project Ga0172381, IMG submission 119754) | Leachate microbial communities from a municipal landfill in Southern Ontario, Canada - Leachate well 64-88 metaG | ecosystem: Engineered > Solid waste > Landfill > Unclassified | place... | reverse complement strand
CATGTACGCGGTACACCAGTGGTTGCGGTGCCTGCCCCGCCCTCCAATCTCAAAATCTCAATGATCTTTCGAGGAGGATTGTTGAGAGGAAGAGAAAAGCTTACCAGGGATGTAAAATTACTATCGTAACTCCAAGTAGGTGGTTGGGAGATTGTGCAGAAAAAAGTCTCCTTCTTCATGAGGCTCGGATTAAAGTCATTCCGAACGGAGTGCCCACATCTCTCTTCATCAAGTACAATCAGCAGCATTCGAGGAATTTACTCAATCTTCCTCAGGACAAAATGTTAATCCTTTTCGGAGTTGGATTTGAGGCAGTATGGAAGGGATTTACGCATCTAAAGCAGGCATTGGAGTTGCTTATAAAGAAGCGAGATGTCAACACCCTTGCTCTTGTTACTTTTGGTGTTCACCAAGATGTCAGTTCTCTGCTACAACAAAAAGGTTTTCCTGTTTTTCAACTAGGCCGGCTACAAGCAGAATCATTATTGCCCTGTGTTTACAGTGCTGCCGATATATTGGTGCTACCGTCTCTTGAAGATAATTTCCCGAATGTCATGCTGGAGGCGATGGCATGCGGGGTGCCGATAGTGGCATATCGTACGGGTGGGATTCCTGAGGCAGTGATCCACTACGAAACTGGTCTTTTGGCAGAGAGAGGGAATGTAGAGGACCTAGCTAAAAAAATAGAATGGATGATAAACCACCCTAAAGAGCGTCAAGCAATGGGAGAGAATGCAAGAAAATTGGTTGAGCAGGAATATACCTCTTATGCTCAGGCCCAACGGTATCTCGCCTTTTACGAGAGGCTGCTTGGGGCATAAGGTGCTATAGCAGATCACAATCTTTTTGTGGGGAAGATTTTCCCATCAATTTGCATTGAGCCTATATTGAGCTTATGAAGATATACTATCAATATGGGGTTTATCATAAAACACTGTCACCAACTTCAGGTGATCAAATTAATGAAATTAGTATGATGACTGCCCTAAGTCAGTTTGCAGAGGTTTACTATTCTGGAACGAGGTTTGATCCCAGCAGAAAGGATTATGGGCTCATAAATTACCCCGAATCGATCGAATCGAGGGTAACGGATGATTATGATATGTATTACATACGAAGGAATGTCAATGTTTTTAAGGCAGTGCCGGCAGGGAAACCAAAACTGTGGTTTGCTGCTCCTTACGATGAGCACTGCTACGAAAACGCTACTGCGGTTGTTACTCCGACGGAGACGTGGGCACAATGGTTGCGGGAAGGTAAGAAAGTTTTTCTTTCTCAGCCGAATCCACCCAAGACTCCCCAGGCTTTGTCAATACACCAAGTGGTGGGGAACCATTTTAGGCCATTACAACATTCGGCAAAAACCGCCGCTATTCGTCAGTCTCTTGGAGGAGATTTTATCATTGGATATTTTGGTCAGGTCTCACGGTCTACGTATCCACATGCTTTATTCTTTCTCATGCCGCATCTGGTTAAGAAATACCCGGGAGTCAGATTACTAATGGGTATTAACATCAATCATGTAGGAGCTCTGCCGGACAATTTGCCAAACACAACATTTACACAGTTTACTTATGAAGATATGCCCTATGCTATTTCGGCATGCGATCTGATCGTGATGCTTCAGTATACATACGAATGGGATTACTGTGGTAGTCAAAAAGCAATTGAAGCGGCGGCTTGCGGGGTTCCTATTGTTCTCGTACGATCTAAAGCAAGAATGGAATTATTGGGCGAAGATTACGAATTTTTCCTTCCGTCCATACAAAGTCGTTTCAAATGGTGTGACATGTTTCACATACGAAGATTGATAGAGAGAATAATAAAGGATAAACGTTTGAGAATGCAGGTAGCCCAGAGACTTCCCCAACAGGCAAGATTCTATTCGGTGAGTGAATCGGCGCAAAGATTGCAGTCATTATTTGAAAATTTCTTAAAAACTTAAAAACATGTAAATTACAAAGGCTCATACATTTTATCAGTTTCGTTCATTCTCTTTATCAATTATGCCAGGAGTACATGTAATTATCCGTGACGAAAAATTCAAACAATCAATTAGTGCAGTGAATTTTCACGAGTTTCTACTGGAAAATTATTACAACGTTAAAACATTTAGCAAAACACCGGAGCACTTATTGGCTATATCGTATTACGATGGATACCCGTTTTTATTTTGGGAAAATGAAAATGTTCAGATTGTTTTAGAGGGGATGATCTATAATCGTTCTGATGACGATAGCAAAAGGAAACTTAATGAAATTGCTCGGTGCTTTAGCGATGGCGAACATTATGACATGCCGATTAAAAGATTCGTTGATTCCAGTGATGGTGAATATGTCGTAGTAATGCTGGACAAGAAAAAAGAAAAAATTCTCATTTTCAATGATTATCTAGGATGTCTGCCAATTTACTACTATTGTTGCGATGGTTTGTGTGTCGTTAGCAGTGAAATCAAGTCGATCTTGCAAGTTATTCCGGAAATTAAACTAAATAAAGTTGGTCTCGTTGAATTCCTCATGTCCCAATACACTTTTGGGGATAAAACTATTTTTGAAAATATTTTTTGTCTTGATCATGCGCAAATACTTGTGATCGATGCTGGTACAGGAGAAATCAGGTTTAAAAAATCAAATACGGCGGACTTTAACTGTATTTTAACAGATTTATTTTCTAGCCAGGAAGAGAGTATCGATTGTCTTCGAGAGGCTTTATGTGAGTCAGTAAATAATCGTGTAACAGCTTGCCAAAAACGCGGTTACAAGATTATCGCAGATCTGAGTGGGGGTTATGATACACGAACAGTTTTAGGTGTTTTGAGTAAATTTACCAAAGATGTTTCCTACTTTACCTGTGAGTATGTACAGGATGAGAGTACTTGTGCGCGAGCCATGTTCTCGGCGATGGATTCGCCAGGTCGTTATTGTAAATTGAGCTTTGATAACGTTTTGGATTTTGAAAACATAGGTCAGCTTGTTTATAAAACAGATGGCTTAGTAAATTTTTGGACGACATCAGTTTGCTATGGAGATGCGCAATATCTAAGGAGTAAAGTTCCAGAGGTATCTGTACGCTTTTCGGCGATAGGGGGGAGCGATTTTATGCGCAAACTCTCTAAACCCTATCATCGTTCTCTTTTGTATGGATTTGAAACAGGGATTTATTCAGCATTTACATTGCATGATGCATGTAAAATGGTTGGTTTAGATTCTGACGAATATAGAGATACGCTTAAGGCATATTTTGATACCTGGCCAGAGAGGACACCCCAGGATCAGATAAAGAGATATTACTTTGAATACATTCGTAAGCTGTATATGATAGCCGCTGGTCACAGGGAGAGAATTCATTTTTGGAATGTTCAACCGATGTGGGGTTTAGATTTTATGCGCGCAATCTTCTCTCGTTTTCCATTGGATTGGACAGGTTACACATACTATGTGAAGTTCATGGAAAGCATAGATCCACGTTTGTTGAAAGTGCCGATTTTCAAGAGCTTCATCCATTTAGACTCGAAAGATAGCGTCGAGAAGCAGGAGATTATTTTTAGAAATAGCAAAGAAATTCTGCAAAAAAAATTAGGATCCATTAAGACAGTGATAAGAGCGAGAACGCCATTTTTCTATGAAGCATATAAGTCTCTTCAAGCTAGAAAGATGGCGTGGAACGGATTAAAAGAAGGCTCGTTGAATACTCTTAATGCTTATTACAATAAGCTTAATTTTACGAGAGATATCTTTAATCTTCCTATGCTTAAAAAATACACATTATTATGCAATGATATGGTTTATAAGAGGATGCTTACCTTATTCATCTATTTACAGGAAATAGAAAAGCGTCATAAATGTCATGATTATCGGCAGAACCAAGGAGTGGCGCAAAAAAAAGACCCTTAAAAGGCTCATCAATAATTTACAGTGGAATTGATAATTCATCAAGAGCATGGTACTCATACATTATGAGAAAATTTTTCCTTAAACCTTCGTACGTTTTCAATGGCAAAAAAATTAAATATCCAATTCGACATTTTAAGAAATGTAGGAGGTCAATCATTTTAAAAAAAATGCCAGATACAATTATTATTGTAGATCCGCATAATTTTGCGGGGGTTGGGGAAAAAATGGTCAAAGCATTGAGACTCAAATTTCAGGTGGAATATTTCTCCACAAGAGAAATGATTGAAGATAAGCAACGAGAAAGGATAGTGTTGCACAATCCCCAAAAAACGTTCTCTATTTTTATAGAACCAGGCAATTTTGAATACATGCCAGACAAGTTATTTGAAGAGTACTTCTTGTCTACGAAAGTGCTTTCTGAGATTCCATTTGGATTGTTATGGATAGGTTCGATCTATAGGGTGTCTAATTTTGCAGAACATTATAAGATATCATCTCTCCACAGGAAATATATGGAGAAAAGGAGAAACTATTTTAATTCGTTAACATCTCTTAAGTTCTGTGTGACAGAGGATCTATTGGCAATTGATGAGAGTGTTGTTTTTCTAGGACAACCTCTGGATTTTCCATCTTCTATTCCACAGAAAAATATCCCTAATCATTACATATGCCATATACCTACGGCTCCTTATAAAACTAATTATTATAAGGGAACGGATAAAATCCGTAAAGCGTTTGAAATGCTGCACAAGGAAAATATGAAGAATGTGAAATCTGAAATAATTGACTATAAAAGTGACTATTCCAATCACAGCGAGATTCTGAGGAAATTAACTTCTGCTACAATATTTGTTCATGCAATACCAGGATTTCCTTATGGTCTAGGATATTCTGCCATTGAAGCTTTGAGCAAGGGGTGTCTTGTGCTTAGTCGCATGCCGATGATATTAGATACGCCAATAATTCATATAGAGAATGAGATTGATCTGGCAAAAAAAATTACCTTTTTTGTTAATAATCCTGATAAGTTTGAAATCCTACGTCGAAGGCAATTTCAGTGGGCATATGACACATATAGCAATGAAGCAATAGCAAATAGATTTTGTAGCTTTTTAGAGGACAATATAAAGAATACCTGGAAGAAAAAAATATCTACAGTTCATTACTAATCATGAAAAATATTCTTTGCATAACACAGTTGTTTCCGCCCATCCCCACAACAAGAGCATTTCAAGGATATCGATTACTTTCGATGCTATCTCAATATGGGTTTCGGCCAACTATTTACTGCGAAAAGCCGTTACTCTTGTCTGTCGATTTAGATAATTCAATTATCGATAACAATGTGACAGATAGTTATGAAATACACTACGTTCCATCGTTATGTAGATTCAAAGTATGGCGAACGATGCTCAGAATTTTTCCATTGTTACAAGTGCCTGATCGGTTTTTGAAAGGACAATGGGGTTTTCTTTCCTGGAATCTAGGAGTGTGTCTCCACAATCTGTTCTCGCATAAAAAGCGTTTTGACTTAGTTTTTACAATTTCAACACCCGTTGCAGATCATCTGACAGGCCTTTTTTTAAAAAAATGGCTGAAGGTTCCCTGGGTAGCATTTTTTAGCGATCCTTGGGTAGATAATCCTTTTGTAGTAAATCCTTATTGTCACTTGCATGCATGGTTGCAGAAGAAGGTATTAGAACGAGCAGATACTTTGATATTTGTTACACAGGAGCTTCGGGATGTTGTCCTAGGCAAATATCCATCGAGCTATTTTGATAAGAGTTTTACAATTCCTCACTCCTATTGCAGTTATTTTAGTAGTCTTCTTCCGAAGAGATCCTCAGCAGACAGTGACAAAGTCATTTTTAGATATGTTGGAACCATTACTCGTGCATCAACGCCGGAACCACTTATGGCAGGTATTGCACTTGCAAAAGAAAAGAAAAAAAATATTGAATCACAGTTTCAGTTTGAATTCATTGGCCAGTCCTTTATCGATTTACAGAAATTGCGCAGGAAATACAATATCGGGAAAGAAATCCTAGAAGTTCCACGAGTATCTTATCTAGAAAGTTTGAGCTATATGAAAGGTGCCGATGTTCTTGTAAGTCTGACGGTGGGTTCAAAGAAAAACATCTTCTTGCCATCGAAATCAATTGAGTACATTGGTGCCCGAAGGCCGCTCTTCGGCATTATTCCAAAAGTAGGTATTGCTGCTGATTTAGTAAGGCGGTCCAGAGGGTTTCTGGCTGATTCAAGCGATTCTGAGGAAATAGCGGATTGTATCCTTGAAATTGTGGAGGAGAAGAGGAAGAACAGGCTGGAAGAGCATGTGCCAACTGAGGATTTTGTCAGAAGGTTTTCTGCAGAGAGAGTGGCTGGGGAATATGCAGCAGTGTTTGAAAAGGCGATTGCTCAAAGTGAGATTATTGGATAAATATAAAAAAAAGACTCTTCCCTAAGAGAATGTTGGCGAACCCTTTTTGGAGAGTCAAGATTATAAGTTTTACGAAAATTTTCTGTAAGAGAAGAAAAAAATCATAAAATATGCATTGTTATTACCTCCTCTAAAGGAAAATAGCATATTTGTCTTTTTATAAAGACACCGATTAATGTACCATTGTCTAAATTCTTGTGGAAGCAATCAGTATTTTCTCTAAATTGCTATGACTTCTCATAATAAAAAAATGCAGAGATGTAGCAGATGTATTTTACCTTCAACATATAGTGGTATTAAATTTTACCCCGATGGGACATGTAATATTTGTCACGAATGGGACAAGGAATGGAAGAACCGTGATTTTTCGAAACTCAAGGATACTTTTGTAAAAATGTTTAGTCAGAAAAAGAACAAATATGATTGCATAGTTCCTTTTAGCGGAGGAAAAGACAGCTCATATTTGTTATATATGCTTAAGAAAAAGCTCCATTTGAATCCTTTAGCTGTAAATCTCAATAATCATTTTCAGACAGCCATCGCAAGATCTAATTTAGAGTTAGTTGTAAAAAAACTAGAAATAGATTTGATAAGTTTTTCTCCAGATTTTAAGAACTATTGCGAATTAATGAAAAGATGTTTTTTAAAGTCGACTATCCCTTGCCTTCCTTGTGATGTAGGAATTCATAGTTTGGCATATAAGACAGCTCTTATGTTCAAAGTGGATACAATAGTATTCTCTGGAGGAAAATTAGCTTCACCGAAGAAACCAGGCAGGGCGCTTTTGATGTATGAATCACTAAAAAAAGTGAATGACTCATTTAAGAAAAAAATAGATCTGTCTAACTATTTGATTACAACAGATATGATAAAAAATGTAAAAATCATTTATTATGGTGACTATTTTGACTGGAAGGAAAAGGAAATTCTTGAAACTGTTGTTCAACGTCTTGGTTGGAGATTAAGAGGAGTTGAACATAGCAGAATAGATTGTGAGTTTGAGCCTATCCTGAATTTCATTTATTCTAAAAGGCAAGGTTTTTCTAAAAAATGCTTGCGGTTAAGTAAAATGATCAGAGACGGTCAGATTTCAAAGGAAGAAGCGTTAGAACTGGATAAAAAATATTTAGCAGAAAAAGAACCAAGAAATTTAGAAAGAATTTTGTCAGGCATAGGTGTTCCAAAAAAATCTTTGCAAAGACAGATTAAAGGTAATAATTTATTAAAACCCTTGTGGTACCATTAAGGTGTCTGTACTACTCAAATAAGATCAACAGACCATTGACGATTTGTTATCCTACTACAGCAATGAATGAATACACTTGAGTCTAAATTTCTTATCTCCCCCCAAGTGTTGCCAGATTCCTGAATTTAAAACGTCCGATAATCTTCTCTAAACCACAATGAATTTTCTTCATAAGAAAATGAAAAGATGTAGTCGGTGTATCCTTCCTGGGACATATCCTCAGATTTCATTTAATGGAGGAGGAATTTGTAACTATTGTAGAAATTACGGAAAATTTGTTCCGAAGCAGGAAAGCACTTTGATGGAGATTTTCCGAGAGGCGAAAAGCAAGAAGAGAACTTACGATGCCCTAGTTCCCTTGAGCGGCGGGAAGGATAGTACTTATGTTCTCTATTTGGCAAAGAAAGTATATGGTTTAAATGTTTTGACTTACACGTATGATAATGGATTTCTAACAGATGTTGCTTTAAAGAATATAAAATCATCAACCAAAAAACTTGGTGTAGATCATGTGTTTTTTAAGCCTGATTGGAGTGTTTTGCAAAAACTATACCGGGCGACATTGCTCAATGCCGGAGATATGTGTTCCGTTTGTTCTTTAGGATTGGTATGTAGTCGAGTAAAAATGGCTGCTGATTGGCATATTCCTTTAATTTTGTTGGGCTCTTCGATTACAGAAACAGGTTCTGCAATCCATGAACCAATAGGCAGAATTGAAACATTTAAAAAAGTAATAGGCAATGTAGGCACTGTCACAAAAGACGAGCTAAATTGTTTTTTGATATATCCTTCATTGAATCCTTTTTCTAGTGGACAATGCGAGAAAGTTAGCGGCGGGAAAGTCATTGATTTATTAAGTTATATCGAGAAGCAAGAGGAGAAGAAAATCGTGGATATCCTTTATAAGGAGTTGGGTTGGGAATACAAAGGTGACTCCACTTATGCAAAACACTTTGATTGTTTAGCCGAACCTTTTACTAATTATCTGAGGGAGCATCGATATGGTTATTCAAGACGAGTATGTCATTATAGCAATTTGATAAGATTGGGTGAGTTGGCCAGAGAAGAAGCTCTAAGAATGCTTAACGAAGAAAATCCTTCAAAAGAACCTGAAACGACAGAGTCAGTCCTGAGGAAAATTGGGCTCCCAAGAGAGGATTTGCCTCATATTTTGAAGATAAAACCTTTCAGATACAAAGATAACAGCACCGCCATACTCAGTCTTTCTATAAGAAGAATAATAAAATGTTTGGGTCTCGATTAGAGTAGAAAATTCTCTATTCTAGTTATGCTCATGCCTAAGCCAAAGAATCCGTATCTGATCCGTTCCCATATTTCTGCGAAGAAACTTAGGGAGATTTTGTGCTACTTTTGCTACAATGAAACCATTGCGAAAGTGAGAATCTACTCAGGAGTCAGCAGCAACTCCGTGAACAGGACGTACGCGTTGCTCCATGAGTGTATTGCACCACGAAGCGCAGGAGCACAGAGAGTCCGAGATTGATGAATTATACTTCGGGGCACGAAAAATCCGTGGCAAGCACGGAAGAGGAGTAGCAAGAAAACCCCCAGTTTTTGATGTTCTGAAGCATGGCGGAAAAATGTATGTGATTATTGTGAATAATTGTTCCACAGTGCAGTTATACCCGTTATTATGGAAAGGCACTTGATCTACTCTGACGGCTGGAGAGCGTATGCCGAGCTCGTCCTCAATGGTTACAAATGCTACCGCATCCATCATTATGAGAATGAATTTGCCAGAAAGAAAAACTACATCAATGGTATTGAATCATTCTGGGGCTTTGGCAATGTCCAGATGTATCGTTTCAAGGGCATTCACTGGTACATGTTTTATCTGCATCTCAAAGAGTGTGAATTTTGATTCAACAACCGAGGGAAAAATCTGTATACTTTTATCCTGAAAGTCATCTGTTAGGAATCATTTCCTAGGGAAGAGCCTTATAAAATATGCATTGCTATGCTCAACATTTATATTCCATTCCAAAAAAATACTATGGATAAAAAGCCTGATGAGATTTTGATAAATTTAATGAAGAAAAGAAGAAGTGTACGTTCATTTGATGGTAGCAAGATTGATAGAAAAGATGTTTTGTCAATAATCGAAGCGGCTATATGGGCGCCAACCGGTTGTAACAATCAAGAATTAAGGTTTCTTGTTTTAGATGCGGAGAAAGAAATAAATGAAATTGTAAAATTTAAACCCTTCTTCAGAGGAGTTTCTACTATGATTTTAATATTTTGTGATATGTCATTACCAATGAGTGGTAAAATGTATCTTGATAATCAATGGGAAAAACATCTGCCATATGTAGATACTGGTTTGGCATTAGCTAATATGATTCTATATGCAAAAAGTAAAGGTATAGATAGCTGTATTTATAATTTATCAGAATATCATGTTAGACAAGCTAAAGAAGGAGAAATAAAAAAAAAGACCTTTAAAAAGATGTTGGACTCATATTCTCCTCTAGTAGAGGAAATGAGTTTAGAGTTTTATCTAAGGAAGCATCTCAAGATGCCAAAGCACTTAAGAATTATGTGTGGTGTTGCCTTTGGGTTTGCTCAGGAATACCCCGATGTAAGTACGGCAAAACACGGTTGGAATAAAATTATGAGACAGAAGTTGGGTCATTATATTTTACAAAAGTAGTCGTTGCTGAAAAGGTTCATCGCTGATACATTTATCAATGTTACTATGAGAGAAAAGAAGACAGAAAGTGGTAAAAAAATTGTTTTAATGGGTGCAAGATTATCTGAGAATTTTGGCGGACCGTCCCTTTTTGTGTCAACCAAAATGACTTTAGACACTGTTTTTCCAGATGCTGAGTATACATTATTTGTTCCGAGGAGAAGGAATTATGAGTTAGAAATGAAGCTGGCCTCAAGATATAATGTGAGGGTTATTCCTTGTATAACGACGAAATTATTTTTCTTAGCACTCCTTAGAAAATGGACGAGGGTTCTGATTGGTTCTGCTTTAGACAAGGCTACAATCAAAGCACTGGAAGAAAGCGACGTAATTATTGATATTACTGGCATTATATTTGCGGATACACTTGGTTTAAATACATTCCACAATCGAATATGCGGAGGATCTAAATTTATTCTAGGCAAGATCTTTAACAAGCCCATTATCAAGTACACAGTTTCTGCTGGACCTTTTAATTATAAGTGGAATCGCATCTTTGCCAGACTATATTTAAGATATTTTATCGATCTTATTCTCGCTCGTGATGAAATTACTTATCAAAACGTTAAAGCTTTGGACGTTAAAACGCCAATCCTAGTCATTCCTGATACAGCATTTCTGCTACAATCTTATGAGAGCAAGGAATCAAAACGTTACGCAACGCTTCGCAAAGAGAAACTGTTAATTGGACTTTCAGTAAGTCATCAAGTGCAAAACCGTGTATCTGCCCCCACTAATTATATTACGATTATGGAAGAGTTTGTTAACTACTTAATTGCAAAATACCATGTACGTGTAGTGGTCATTCCCAATGAGTCAGGCGATACAAGGATTGCTGCGCAAATTTGTGAGAAAGTGGCGGATAGTTGTTGTGAGGTGTTGTGCGTAGACAGTTTGTTGGCTCAGGAAATTAAGGGTGTCATCAATCAGTGCGATGTAATTATCGCAGCGCGTTATCATACTATTGTTGCTGCTCTTTCTTTAGGAATTCCCACATTAGCAATTGGATGGCATCACAAATATGTAGGAGTACTTGAACTTTTTGAGCAGGAAGATAGGTTGTGTGATATCTCAGATCTTACATTCGAGGGCTTGGTCAGCAAATTTGAAGATCTGTGGGAGGATCGAGTGATGATTAGGGAAACAATTATTCACTCTCTTCCCACAGTAAGAAAGCGAACTATGAAAGGTGCGGAGGAAGTGCATAATCACTACGTATCCTTTAGCAGACATCCAAACCATACTTCCTTCTTAGCAGCTACTGCATTTGCTCTCATCGTGCTTATTTATTCAAGGATCATCAATACTTTTCGACTTGTGGTATTCAGAGGCAGATAAAACAGCATGCAATGTACACATAGCCACTAAGCAACGCTTGATCAATTGTCACTTTCAACCAATAGTTTTGTCCTTATCGTTGCTTGTTGCAGCATGAACAATGCTGCACAGCCGATAGAGAGCGTCCTGGAACAGGAGAGACCTGGTAAAATTCTCGGATGCAACAGACAACATACTCTTGTTGCTGATTGGTAAGTTCGGGGTAGATCGGTAATGCGAGTGTTTCCTGAGCAGCTTTCTCACTGACTGGGAAATCACCCTTCTTATGTCTTAGCGAAGAGAAACACTGTTGGAGGTGGAGGGGGAGCGGATAGTAGATCTGTGTTTGTATTCCTCTTTCTGTTAAGAATGCCATCAGAGCATTACGCTTAGGTACCTGCACGATGTAACTATTAAAGGTGTGACGTTGCATCCGTGTATGCGGCATTTGAACCATTGGGATGCTATGGAGGAGTCGGTTATAGATATGTGCTCGTTTCTGTCGTTGCTCAATCCAATTATCAAGGAATTGAAGTTTGGTGCGTACAATGGTTGCTTGCAATGCATCAAGGCGAAAATTTCCACCGATGTAGGTGTGGAAGTATTTTGGCTGAGCCCCATGAGAGCGTAATATCTTCAGTTTTTGCACTCTCTTTTGGTCAGAAGTGACGACCATTCCTCCATCTCCTGCCGCGCCGAGGTTTTTGGAAGGAAAGAATGAAAACCATCCATAGTGGCCAAGCGAACCGGCACGTTTTCCCTGATATTCTGCTCCGATTGCCTGTGCCGCATCTTCGATGACAACCAAATTGTGCGCTCTGGCTATATCAAGAATGGGGTCCATGTCAGTCATTTGACCGAAGAGGTGAACGACAATAATCGCTTTCGTGCGTTTGGTAATACGTGACTCGATTTTTTGAGGATCAATGTTACAAGTCTGGGCGTTAATATCGACAAACACAGGTGTGGCGCCCGTACGAGCAATGGAACCAGCAGTCGCAAAAAATGTGTAGGCAGTGGTGATCACTTCGTCGCCACGGCCGATTCCTTCTGCCATGAGTGCAAGCAGTAAAGCGTCTGTTCCCGAGGAGACGCCGCATGCATAGGCGCATCCGCAGTACTCTGCTATTTCTTGTTCGCACCGTTCAACTTCCGGTCCCAGAATGAAGTGTTGCGATTGCAAGACTCGCAATACTGAAGCATCAATTTCTGGTTGTATAGCCTTGTATTGTGCCTGGAGGTCGAGGAAGGGGACTTGCATTTTCTTTGGTCGAGGATTGTAAGGGAACTTCACATGCTTCAGTAGTGATGTTACTAGAGATCATTTTATCATTTTGCCTGTTGCCTCTGTAAACATATGTTTTCTATGCGATCTCTGTCAATCAGTCCATATTTGCGCACTTCACTCCTCCTGGAGTATGTGCAGTTCTCCTGGTCGTACCTCCCGGTAAGATCTCGCACATTCCGAACACACTGTTTTTTCTCCAGCTTGCACTGACGGCAATACGACCCCACAGTGACATACCCATCCTTTCTGTTGTGCCGGTACACCTAGCATCAATGCATGCGGAGGAACTGATTTCGTGAGGACAGCACCAGCTCCAACAAATGCATATTCTCCCACTTCTATACCACAGACAATTGTGGCATTTGCTCCAATTGTAGCACCCTTTCCAATGATTGTACGTGCGTATAGCTCGCTTCGATCCACATGTGCGCGTGGTGTCTTCACGTTCGTAAAAACACAGGAGGGTCCAAGAAAGACATCGTCAGCAATTTCCACGCCACCGTAGAGTGATACATTGTTTTGAATTTTCACGCGGTCTCCAATTGCTACATCGTTTGCAACAAAGACATTTTGACCAAGTTTGCATTCTTTGCCAATCTTTGCCCCAGTCATGATGTGGCAAAAATGCCAGATTTTCGTGCCGACACCGATAGTGCAGCCTTCATCGATCACAGCCGTTGCATGGGCAAAATAATTTTTTGACATCTTTAGCGGAGTGTAACAGGTGTACCTGTTTCCAACGAATGCTGGCAAGCATCCAATACCTTTAAGACTTGTACACCTTCTTGCCCATCGGTAAAAGGTGTTGTACGCGACTCAATACATTCAAGAAAATGCACACATTCTGCATGCAGCGGTTCCGTTTGTTCTACAGGAATAGCAGTTCCTTCTTCTCTTTTTCCATTCGGTAAAAGTTCCTCAAAATCAACACTGTAAGGGTATATAACAAGCTTATCCTTCATCCGGTCATCAAAGACCGCCATCTGCTTTGTTCCTACAACAACGAAACGCTGTTCTTTGAATGGGTATAGCCAGCTTACGTAGATGTAACAATGTACCTTATTTGAAAATATTAAATGGGTGAAGGTCGTATCTGCTACTTCTTTTGAGAGTGATGCACTACCATAACATCTTACTTCCGAAGGGGGCGATCCCGCGAGGGAGAGAGCGAGTGAAAGGTCGTGTGGTGCAAAACTCCAGAGGACATTCTCTCCTGTTCGGAATTTTCCGAAATTCAAACGTTGGGCATGTATGTATCGTAAATCACCAAGTTTTCCGGAGGAAAGAAGTTCTTTAAGAGCTATGACTGCTGGATGATAGTGCAACAGATGCCCTACCATGAGGATGCAACCGTTCTTTCCTGCAAGGGAAACCAACTCTTCTCCTTCGGAAGCATGAAGTGCCATAGGTTTTTCGATATAGACATCTTTTCCGGCGAGAAGAGCGCAACGTGCAGTCTTGTAATGTTCTGGACTAGGAGTTGCGAGCATGATTGCGGATATCGTTGTATTTTCCAGAATTGTATGGATGTTATCGTAAACTGGTATATCTGGGTAACGTCGCTGACACTCCTCGCGTACCTGCGCGTCGATATCGTACACCGCTGCAAGAGCATCTAATTCATGCAGGACACGAATGATATTCCTTCCCCAGGATCCTGCACCAATGACAGCGACACGTATCATGTACATATTCTCTCATAGAAATCAATTTTGACAATTATTTAAATAATCGGATGTTGCTGGTTACATATTTGATCATATGCATATTGTGTAGCAGTTTGCGCTTGTGATATTAAGCATCCAAGAGTTCAAAATTACTTAGTACTTCAGAGTATTAATTTAGAATTTCATTACTAATGAAGTTGGTGACGAAAGGTATTTTCGTGCATAGGTCTTCGCTGCATATATCTGACTTGCCAAATTCAGGTCTGTACCATTGCTTGTATTAGTAAATACATGTTTGTACCATGAAGGAGATGACAAAATGCTGCATAAAATGCATTTTACCGGATAGTTATCCGCCAATAACTATCGGTAGTGATCATATATGCAGCTTCTGTAAAAACCACAAGATGCATCACAGAGCTTTAGGCAAAAATGCGCTCATCAGCAAACTCGAAACATTCAAAAAAGAGGGTAAATATGACTGTGTTGTTCCTTTGAGTGGTGGGAAAGATAGTACCTACATTTTGTACTATGCAGTTAAAGAACTACAGCTAAAGCCCATAGCTGTGAATTATGATTCTGGTTTTCAGTCACAAATAGCGAAACAAAATATGCAGCGCGCCTGCGAAATACTCAATGTCCCTCTGGTTATTAAAAAATCTCAACTGACAAAAAGGATACTCAGAGCAAATTTTTTATTGTTGCAATATGGTAGCGGTTTTAAGCCTTGCATGAATTGTGAGGTGGTACTGAGGACGATCTCAATCAACGTCGCAAAGCAGTATAGTGTCCCCTGTATCTTGTGGGGCTCTTCTGCACTTGAATCGATTACCGATAAGAATTACGAGAGGTATAAGCAGCTTGGCCAGCAGCACAACCGACAATTTCAAGTCTTTGTAGGTTCAATAAAAAAGATTGCTAAAGCGTCCACTTCCATTCAGGAATTCCTCAGAGCACTACACAGTTCTTATCATAGAATTTGCGTTATAGTCAGGAAAGCGGTGCATGTTTTCAATAGGCCTGTGAAGTATGTTTTTTTAGCTGGGATTTACCGAATATTTATTGTTTTGCAAAGAGTTCAAATGCGCGTTCCAGTAAAATATCTTTTTGGAGTTAGAACTCAAGTGCCTTTTTCGGACACACCGGCATTCATTCATTTTTATGATTACATAGAGTGGGATTCCATCAGACAGACCAGATTATTGGAGGATGTTCTGTGTTGGAAGCATCCTCAGCACTCAATAGATAGATTCGATTGTCAGTTACATTGTTATGTTAATTATGCTCATTTGCGAGCACATGGCATATCTCACGACGGAGTCAACTTTTGTAATATGATCCGAGAACAGAAGGCGACCAGAGAGGATGCCTTCTTCAAAGAGAAGTATGTGCAAGATACAGTTCGTGAAGAATGTGAGCACATTTCCAGTGTTATTGGCATTAGCAGAGCATACTTGCAAAAATATTGGTTTGACCGATCTTGAAGTAGCTACAGAAAGGCGAGTCATATATGAGATTGCAGCCTCGCTTATTTGTGAAGACGACTTCACAAACCAATTTGCTCAGCAATTCCTTTCATGGCCTCCAGTGTCACTGCAACGAATTCATCCAAAGGGATGTTCAGGAGCTCTTCACACGTCTGAATCTGCTCCCGGTTCACCTGTGCGGCAAAGCTCTTCTCCTTCATCTTCTTCTTCACACTCTTCACTTCCACGTCGGCAAGCTTCTTACTCGGTCGTACAAGGGCAACAGCAATAATAAGTCCTGTGAGCTCATCTACACAGTAGAGACACTTTCTCAGTATCGTATCGAGCGGATACTCTCCAGCGAATTTTTCTGCATAGTGTGAGCGGATATCTGCAAGGAGCGCCGTTTTATCTTCAATAGGTGCAAGGAGCTCTTCGAGAGTCTTTCCACAATGTTCCTCAGCATCTTTTTCCAACTTGTCCCAATCTAAGTCGTGGAGCATCCCTGCGATCTTCCATGTCTCAGGATCACCTCCAAAACGTTTCGCAAATACTTCCATTGCTGCACCTGTTGCAATCAAATGTTCACGTGTTTTATCTGCATGCTCATTGAGCAGACCGTGTGCAGCAGATAGGAGATGTCCGTACTTGGTATGTTGCGGGAGTAGGGGGGGCATGCTGATAGTATACACCGTCCTGCTATTTAAGGATCGGTGTGTCATTACGGCGCTTGTTTGCAGTATGAGGGAGGCGATCTTGCTCCAACGATTGCATGTACTTCATAAACCTGACACGGTCTCTGTGTACAGTCCACGTTTTTCTGAATAACCCTCTTGTTGCACATGTTCTTGTCTGGTCTACGGCCTGTTGTACGCACTGGAGTTGCGCGATCTTATTGTCGACTCCGTGAGTCCAAGTGGCGTGATGGAAGAGGATCGTAGAGGAAGGAATATACACCTCCTCCAAGCGGGAGTATGCGTACATAGGTGACCAGAAGAGATGGCCAGGAATAGTTCCCCAGCGGATGCTCAGCGGGGTTCCTGTGATATCTGTTTTACCATGTACTGTGCTGTCATACAGTGTGTGTGGCTGTTTTGAGTGTGGCAGGCCTCCCAAAAGGGCATTGATACCCGATTGTTCGCCTATATATGTTTCCTTTCTTAAACCATCAAGAATGCAGCGGAAAAAAGCGTGTGTCACTTTGTTGCATTGACATGCAAGAAATCCTGAGCAGAGCAGTCCCTCGTTTCTATTGGGTGTGTTCAACTGAAAGAGAACATCTTTATTTTGTAGAAGTGACGTGAGAACAGCAACCGTTTGTCCGAAGAATTGGGCATCGACATCGGAACATGCAATCATATCTCCCATATTTTCTTCGATAGCTTGCATCCAGTACTCCAATTTTCGTTGTTGTGTTTCGCGCCATCCATTTTGTCGAAATGTAGCAGAAGGGCAAAGCTGTTTATGGTATTTGAGCGGATGCAAATCGTATTCTGGTAGGACCGATGGTCCGAACCAATCTTCGAAGAGAGCAGTATGTGATGGTGTATAAAAACAGTACAGTTTCATGTAATCAGTATATATCGTTTGATCAATCCGGGGCTATTACGTTCGGAAGTTGTCAATCTGTTCACAGGCATTTGTGTATTATAGGTGAGTCATGATGACGCATAGCGAAATTGTTGGCGCAGTAGCAGCCTTCGAGAAAGAGCATCCGGTTGAAACGTATCGGAGTCACGGCTTCAACGTATGGCCGATTCTGCGAACATGGATTGCCTACCGCAAATGCCAGGAAGAGAATGATTTTGCTCGTCCTTGTCGCACGGAGCCTACGCTTATCAGAAACAAAAAGAAGGGCAGAAAGACTCATGTATTTGCGCGGACACTTCGCTCCTTAGTTAGAGAAAAGGGGGCATTCTCAATACCAGCATCTTGTAGCGTTTTCCTGACGCACTCCAGTCGCGTTATCCAACTGGGAGCTAAACACTACAATACGGTAGTAGATCCAATTGTAGATGTACTCAATGCGCACGATAGATCGGCTGTTATTTGGGAATACGGACCGGACGTAGGACTACGCACTCATTCCCCATTCCGTATAGAGGGAAAACTGGAGCATGCATGGCAGCGCCACAAAAAGCTTCACCATTTCCTCCCGAAAGCGTCTGAGCCTTCCTGGTATCCGGAAGTCAGGGCATTTGCAGCAAGATTCGTTGCAATGTCATTTGCATGGGAGAATGTCCGGCAACGGTTCGAACACATTGCAGTCATTAGTCGTATTATGAAATCTTGGTTATGTGAATGTGGCGCAAAGACACTCATTGTCGATAACTGGTACAGCCCGAGAGGCATGGCAGCTATCGCTGCCGCGAAACAGATTGGCATTCGTACAGCCGATTTACAGCATGGCATGCAAACACATGGTCATTTTGCATATAGCGGATGGGAAAAATCTCCACCTGTCGGTTATGAAGTCATGCCGGATATGTTCTGGGTATGGGGAAACAGTGCCGCTCGCAGCCTTGTGGAGACGAATCGCATTATTGCACCTAACTCTGTGATTATTGGAGGGAATATGTGGTTGGATCAGTGGACTAGTTCTGTGGTGCCGGAAATGCATCATTGTATTCAAGAAGCACAGCAGTTAACAGCTCCATTTAAAGAGGTGATTCTTGTGACACTGCAAGGACACAGTATCCGTGTGCATGAGCTCCGCCAATTAATTGCGCAAAGTCCCAAAGAGTGGCTTTGGCTGGTGCGGTTGCACCGAGACCATTTACACGAAATTGACACAACCGAAGAACTATTGCAGCAATCGGGACACCCGCACATCATTGTGCGACAGGCGACATTTATGCCGTTATATGCCCTTTTTCAGGGGGTGAGGGTTCATCTGACGTGGTATTCTACTTGTGCTCTGGAAGCATTGGCATTCGGCGTACCATCGATCGTTCTGCATCCAAACAGCAAAACAGCATTCAGAACCTTTCTGGATGCCGGTGTCATGTTGTATGCGAAGCATCCTCAAGATGCCCTCTCGCTTGTGCCGCAGTGTGCAAATATCAGTAGAGAACGTTGCAGAGAGATGGCTCGCGATGTGTTTGCTCCGGCATCCAAGACTATCGGTCGTGTACTCAGTCTTTTCCCCGAGTAGCGCAGCATATTTGGACGATTCTTGCAGATTTTGCATCATCAGCACGGGAATATCCTGATAGGATGCAAGCATGTCTCATATGCTCAATAGATTGGCAGAGCATTGCTTCCTGCGTCAGCCCCTGCTTGCGAAGCAGCTCAATATCCATCGCAGATCTGAATCAATACCACACGAGCAAACCACTGTGCTTATCAAAGAACAACAAGTCACTTTCTCTCCAGAAGAATGTCGTTTTCTTGGGCATGCGCAGCTTGTGAGCCAAGCGGATTATCGCAATGGCTATCTCCAGCCGTCAGTCCGGTATGCACAACTCTATGATGTGGATTTCTTCGGGCACAGTGGATGTCTGGTCAATTCCAAAACGGGGAACACCATCATTGAATCTGCGTACAATCTCAGTCGTTTTCAGTATTCACCTATATACTGCACGCCGCGCTTACTTCGTCGCTCATCCAAGCGAGGAACTTACACGTCCATCATGCATCTCCCGTGGGCGCGTGCAAATTACTACCACTGGTTTATCGACTGTCTTCCGCGTTTGTATTTTCTGCAAGAGAAGAAAGAGGAGCCGATTACTCTTATTATGCATGAGTGTGCTACTTCATTTCAGCGGGAAACGATAGATCTGTTTCTCAAGAAAATGCCCAACATAACACTCATCACCATCCGAGCAGACGAGCGATGGCGCCTGGAACGTTTTCTTCTATGCACTTTTGCCAGTAGGAACTGTAGTGGTTATCTGCCTCCTGCACTTATTGGCTTCGTGCAGGATCTCCTGCTGAGAGGATATAACATTTCTCCGAAAATTCAGCGAACAAAGCGTATCTTTGTGAGTCGCAGGAATGCTAGGCATCGGCAGATACTCAACGAATCTAAATTGTACGATTTTCTGCGAGATCGAGGGTTCTCCATTGTGCATCTAGAAGATATGACGTGCAGGGAACAGGTGAGCATGTTTGCTAATGCTGAGGTGGTTGTGGGTGCACATGGTGCCGGATTAACCAATCTTCTGTTTGCAAAGGATGCGACTCTCGTTGAGATACAGCCTCGCGATCAGGTACGCACGCACTACTTCCTGCTCGCCAAGGCGGCAGGGCATCGCTACATTCCGTTCTTCGGCGATCATGGAGATGGTAGCAGTCATTTTGCAGTGGATATCCCCGCACTCTGTCACACAATTGATTCAGTCATTTCCTAAATTCATTGTACCATGGATTACAAATGAGAACGATTGCACATATTGTAAATCCGGTGATGGTCGGTCCGGAATCCGATCTTTCCGTGGCACAGCCGCTCGTTTTCGAATCAATGAGAGTGGCAAAGGAGTATGCGAAAGGACGGGTAGAGATATCCCTCTACTCGGCGCAGTATCCGGAAGACTATTCCATGGTCCCATCCTATTTTACAAAGACTCCCGATTTGCAACGATCTGTACTGGATGTTTGCTCCTTTCAAATTCCTCGTAAGTTGCCTCTTCTCCAGGACATCATTGATCGCCTTTATAAGGCAAGCGATGCTCAATACTTTATTTACACGAATGCCGATATTATTCTTCTTCCCCAATTTTATGTTGTTGTTGATGCCCTTCTAAACAAGAAATATGATGCTATGAGCATCCTCAAGAGGATTATACCGTCTACTTATACAGATGTAGCTGATTTGTCTCTCATTTATGCTTATGCAGGAGCTCCACATATCGGGCATGACTGCATAATGTTCCCGCGTTCCATTGTACCCGATTTATATGTTGGAGATGCGTGTATCGGTGCACCTCTGGTAGGGGCAGCGCTGATCGTCCCCATTATAGCTTCTGTACCTCAGTTTAGAGTCTTTCGTGATTTGCACATTACGTGTCATATTGAAGATCCGGCAATCTGGAGGCAAGAACAGTTTCAAGATTATCGCCACCATAATCTCACTGAATATCGGAAGATTTGGGCACAGTATTCAGAGCGTGTTCGGGCAAATGCCCCTGGGCTCTATGATGCTTTCAAAAGGCGGACAGAAGGTCCGCTTACATGGAGGCAGAGAACGGTACGTCATTTGCGCGGAGGAATCAGCAACTGTTCTCTGAGCGCGTATCACATGCTACTACCTTTTGTCCGTAAACGCACATGGGCACGTTGTGTAAGAAAACTGCTAAAGAAAGATGCGCATGGTGAGGCTGATTGATTGAGCTACATTACGTAAATGGACTATTCCTCGTGGCAGGTAGTACACCCACTCAATGGTGTTTTGCTGGAGTTGGCAGAGACAACATTATTCTATTCACGCATATTACAGCGCGAGCAACGGTTTCTGCCGTACGTGTCTGTTGAGTGCGAGAATTTCTGGATGTTTTTCGAGCTCTTCTGCTAATATTTGCCATGCAAGTGTATCCACGTGAAACGTGGAGAATACTGTTTGTAGAAAGGCAAGATCTTCGTGGGTATCAAGTGTCCAGCGTTGATGGCTGTAGTTGTCTGTGTCATGGATGGCCCAAAGACGGAATATTTCAGGATGTTCATAGATATATGGTGTGACATGCACTCGTTGGTGTGGAGCTTGTGCTTGTCTCCATGCGTGTTCAAGTGCTTCTCGAGTGATAATTTCAACGTCTTGTCCGTATGGGAATGTTTGCCTAATGCGGGTACTGGCATAGTCGTAACTCTGTGAAAGAAAGTGCTTCATCGAGTTATCAATCATAATATGGTCAACGAGAGGGCAATCGGCAGGAATTCGGAGAATAATATCTGCCCTGGCTTCTCTGGCTGCTTGTATGTATCTATCTAACACATCTTCCTCTGATCCACGAAACACTGTTGCACCCAGTTCACATGTTTTTTGTGCAATGACGTCATCTCGAGAGGCCATTGTTGTTGCCACGATTGTGTCATCTATGTAGTTAGATTTTCTGCAACGGCATACCACGTGTTCAAGGACTGTTTTGCCTGCCAGATCAAAGAGCACCTTTCCGGGGAGACGAGTTGAACCCATTCGTGCTTGGATGATTGCTACGGTTTTCATGGTTTATTCGAGAATCTGCCAGGTTAATTGAGCGTCTTTCTTTAGATCACTTTTTGTGCGTTTCCCAAGTACTTGGATAATATCAGGGGGGAGAATGGCATCCTTGGTTCTTGGTCGGAGCACTGTAACATCGGAACGACTTAGAATTGTACCTGCCGGTAAGTCGTGGGTCACCCGAATACATCTGCGTTGTGCGATCTGGGTTTCCTGTTCATTTTGTTCGATTTTCTTCATTCCGTCTCCGAGACTTTGCTCGAGATGGCGAGTTGCATCTATCATTGTTTTCCAGCTCGCAAAGTCCATGGAGAATGCATGGTCAGGGCCTTCTCGTGAGGTGTCATCGGTGAAGTGTTTTTCAATTATACTGGCACCGAGTGTCACTGCGCCTAATACTGCTACATGGCCGGGGGTATGATCGGAAAGACCAACCACGCATTGCGGATAACGTTTGCGATACGTTTCGATCACACGCAGATTGAGATGTTGGAAATTGTCTTCACTTCCAGTGTAATTCGTATTGCATTGTAACACTGCAAGTTGCACGCTGTGTTGTGCAAAACAATCCACAGCTCGATCTACTTCCTCAAGTGTAGCAGCACCGGTTGCAAGTATCACAGGTTTACCCTTTTGAGCAATGCATTCAAGTTCTTCGAACCAATCAATGTCTCCAGATCCAATTTTATAAGCAGGGACAAATGGATCGAGCATGTCTACGGCACTAAGATCATAAGGTGAAGAAAAAAAATGTATGCCCTCCTCAGTGCAGCACTTCCTCAATGCGGGTGTCCAATTCCAAGGAACAGAGGCATCTTTGTATGTTTCATACACCGATTTTTTCCACTTCTTTTGATGACTTAATTGTGATGGAAGCGATTCGAACCCCTTTTTACTCACGAGTTTCGATGCGGAAAAATGCTGGAATTTTGCAGCATTGGCGCCTGCACGAGCGCACAGACGGATGAGCTCTTTGGCGCGTTCCAAATCTCCATCATGATTTGATGCGATATCTGCGATAAAGTAGGTAGGATGACCTGGGCCTATAGTAAGATTGGCTATATTCATGGTCTAATTGTAGTAAGGATCTGACTCATGGAGAATATATTTTCGCTCGACATGTTGCTTGTCATCCGAGTTGGAAGGAAACAGTCAAGTTTTTACGCAGTAGCTCTCTCTTGATAACGGGTAAGCTATTCCACAGCAGAGCCGCATGTGGACAATCCAGTTTCTTATCCTCGCACATAGAAGTATACTCATTTCGCATCTAAATCACTTAAAGCTGTGATTGCATATCTTCATTCTCTAGTCGTTGTTTTTCGGGCTGATGCCAGTGCTGAGATCGGCACAGGCCATATGATGCGTTCACTTGCCCTCGCACAGAGGATTGTGGAACAGGGGGGAAGAGCTATTTTTGTCATGGGACATGTATCATTACAAATGCGGAAACGCCTCGAGGAAGAGAGATGTGAGGTGTTCCAGATGACTGCTCGTTTATATGGCTGGGATGATGTACAAGAACTAGCCATCATCGCCAAGGAGAACAATGCGGGATGGGTGTTCATAGACGGTTATCATTTTGATGCTGAGTATCAGCGCCTCTGTAAAAAGCTGGGATTGCGTTTTGTATTCGTGGATGATTTTGGCCATGCGGATCACTATTTTGCAGATATCATCCTGAACCAATCTCTGTATGCGCATAAAGATCTTTACCGAAACCGTGAGCCATACACTCGCCTTCTTCTGGGCAATCGTTACGTGCTACTACGAAAGGAATTTCTTCACTCTACTCACATACACACCCAGATACCACAAGAAGCAAAACATATTCTTGTGACTTTAGGAGGGGCGGATATTAGCAATGTCACACGAACCGTCATTGAGACAATACACACAATTCGCAGCCGAGATATCGAAACAATTGTGGTTGTAGGTGGGAGCAATCCAAATATGAGTGCACTGCAGACTCTGATTGCGGCATCTCCTGTGCCTATGCAGCTACTCTTCGATGTCCGGAATATGTCTCAATTAATGGAGTGGGCGGACTTAGCAGTCTCGGCAGGAGGCACTACGTGCTATGAGCTTGCGTATATGGGTGTTCCCACCATTGCACTGATTATTGCTGACAATCAGGTGGAGTTTGCAGAACGTATGGATGCGGCGGGACACATTAAAAATCTTGGGAGACCTATTCTCCTTACTGAGGGGAAATTAGCTGACGAATTGGAGCGTATGATCTTGCGGCAATGTGTGCGGGAAGAAATGATCAGACGGCAGGCCGGTCTGGTGGATGGGAAAGGAGTTGAAAGAATACTGATGCAATTGCACAAAGATATGAGGGGCAGTATAGCGACGGCAAATCATGAGATGTGTGTGCATGCCAGTATGTAGCTGATTCGCGCCAGCTATGAGGTGTGTTTCTCTAAATAGGATTCCAATTGCCTTAGTACACTCTCACGGCTGAACGTACTCAAGAACCATCCAACTTGCGGGCCACTCGTGCGTCCAAGGAAAAGTTGATAGAGCGGTTGAAAGAGTTTCTTCGGCGCAATGCCCGTTTCCTCCTTCACTTTGTGGATGCACTCGTGGATCGGTGCGCCCTTCCATACAAGTGACGAATCGCGCAGTGCCTTGGTGAGCTTCCTAAGAGCATTTTTCTGCTCGTCATCCAGTGCGAGATCCTTCGAGGGTTCCTTGAGGATCGTGTATAGGAAGTCCTCAGGAGCATGCTCCTTGAGCCATTTTTTCACGTAGAGTGCGCGTTCCTCCAAAGCTACTTTTTCTGCTTTAGTCAGGGCTGATCCCTTCAGCTTCTCTGCTTCTTCAAGCAGATTGAGGTGCGGCATTTGTAACACAAAACTCAACACAGTAAAACGCATTTGCCACAGATCCTCCGGTGGTTTGCTCAGATCAATTTGTGTGAGCTGGAATGTGCGTGCGTACCCTTCGTACGGCTCCGGGTGGCGTTTGAAGTAGTGGTCCGAAAGCCGGTCGTACTCATCGAAGAGTGTAGGAATGGTATTGCCTTCAGGGTCAAAATCAATGGGCTGATTTGGCTGCTTGCGGGTCATCAATAACTTAAGGAGCACTGGAGGCAGCATGTCGGCCATTTCCTTTGCGCTTGCCCCCAATCCTTTACTCGCACTCATTTTCTTCCCTTTGAAGTTAAAGAATTCATAGGGAATATTGAGTGGTTCAGGATAGTGAAAAATCTCTTTACAGATGCGTCTGCCAATCTCCCGTGATCCTCCGGCAGCATTGTGGTCCTTCCCAGCCCCCTCAATGTTCACACCAAGCACTTTCCACTTCGCGGGCCATTCCACCTTCCATGGGAGCTTTGCATTACCGTCAAAGGGGTTCACTGTACCTTGATATCCACATCCCTCCGCCCACTGCACGTAGTGTTCTTTGCAGGTGTACTGCACCTTCTCTCCATCCCAGCCAGTGACCTGCGTTGTCCCAATCTTCCCGCATTTTTCGCACACAACGCTCAGTGGGAACCAATCATCCGGTTTCCCGCCACCGCTTACTTCCAGATAGATTTTGCGAATGTCGGCAGCATGATCGAGTGCTTCGCGGATCACGTCATTGAAGTCGCCACGCTCATAGAGGGGTCGCAGTGTGTAGTATTCAATTGGTAATTCAAGTGGAGCGACGACTCCCTTCAGCTCTTCACCGAAGACCATCGGATAATTTTCTGCACCTTTCTCGTAAGAGGGAATAGCGTAGAGCGGTTTTCCCATATGTTTTTTGTATTTCTTTTGATCAACGTACACCGGCAAGCCGTCCATCGGATCGAAATCATTGAGCTCAAAGCGGAATGTATTGGAAATGCCTGCTTCACTGAGCACTTGTCCAACAAGGCCGTGGATCACGATACCGCGGAGTGATCCAACATGGACACGGCCAGAGAGCGTCTTTTCATCCCGGATAATGAGCGGCTTCTTCTGTGCGATCTCTTGCGCAAAGCGCTCCTGAATGTCGGCCACAATCTGATCAACCCAAATCATGAAGATAGCTTACATGTTATAGAGCTTTTGCTCGAGAGGACATGTACACTGCATCTCCCATGGCAGAAAAACATTGGTATGCGGTCTACACGCGTGGCAGGCACGAGAAAACGGTATACGCGGATCTCCAGAAACGCGGCATAGAATCGTTTTTGCCATTAAGAAAGGCTAAGCACCATTGGTCAGATCGTATTGTCACTGTAGAAGAGCCGCTATTTTCGAGTTATGTGTTTATGAAAATCAATCCTCAGAATATTTCTGATGTTCTTATGATACGGGGAGTTGTCTATGTTGTCAGTTCCGGAGGGATCCCGATTAAAATAGATGAATCAAGCATTCTTTCGCTTCAAACACTCATTCGAGAGGAATTGACGGTTGATCCGTATCCTTATCTTCGGGAGGGTGATCGGGTCACGATTAGTCGTGGGCCGCTTAAGGGGGTAAGGGGGTATATTCTTCGGAAGAATGAAAAGAAATTCCGTCTTATCATCTCGATTGATGCTATTGGTGCGTCTACATCAGTGAGTTTGGATACACACTGTGTTGAAAAAGTTTTTTAACGAAAGAATTTTTGTGGAATGCTACACACATCTATGCGCACTATCGCTCACATCATTAATCCCGTTGCAGCAGGTCCTGAATCTGACCTCCGTGAGGCACAACCTCTTGTTTTTGAGTCAATGAGAATCGCGCAGATGTATGTACGTGATCGTGTGGATGTAGATCTCTACTCGACACAATACCCCGAGGACCATGTTGTTATTCCTGATTTTCTTAAAAAGACGCCAGATCTTGAGCGGTCGGTGCTGGATGTCGGATTATTCCGTGCACCGCGCAAACTTCCTCTCATGAAAGATATTCTGGATCGTCTCTACGAAGCCAGCGATGCGGAATATTTCATTTACACGAATGTCGACATTATTCTTCTTCCTCACTTTTACAGCGCAGTATATGCGCTGATACAGAGGGGATACGATGCTTTTACCATCAATAAACGTTGTGTTTTTGCCAATGTGAATGGACCAGAAGATTTGCCGGTACTCTGGGCAGAGATTGGCGTTTCTCACCCCGGATTCGATTGCTTCGTTTTCAGGCGCGACGTTTATCCGCAATACGATCTTGGTTCGATTTGCATCGGCGCTCCCTTGATAGGGGCAGCGCTTGCTGTGAACCTTGCCGCACATGCGCAGCGTTTTGCGACATTTACTGATATGCATCTCACTTGTCATCTCCGAAACGATGAACGATGGTGGGCGCAAGGATGCCACGCATACGGATTCCATAATTTTGAAGAATACAAGAAAATCTATGCGCACTATTGTGCGGAGATACAAAGATTCCCGGATCGGGTGTTTGCAGATCGTCTACAGAAAGCTGCAAAATACAGGCCATTTTCCGATATGCCTTTACCATGGCATCGTCGCTGTATCCAGCAATGCATTGCCGTAATTCCTCCTTTTATCCGCCATAGAACGCTTCCAAGATTTCTGCGTAGAATGCTAGGGAAAACCTAAACGGAGCATTTGCCTTAATCGTGTCGTACAGTCTTATGATAGAGTGTTCTTATTCTATGCGAAGCAAGCGTATTATTGTTACAGGCGGTGCGGGATTCATTGGTTCAGCGGTTGTGGAACAATTGCAGACACGAACTGCGTACGACATTACCGTTCCGCGTAGTCACGATTATGATCTAAGAGAGAAGACGCACATCCTGCGGCTCTTTGATGATGTGCAGCCGGATATCATCATTCATCTTGCGGGAATAGTCGGCGGTATTGGTGCTAATCGCGTGCGCCCCGGAACGTTCTTCTACGACAATGCAGTAATGGGTATTGAGCTGATGGAGGAGGCACGAAAGAGAGATATCGGGAAGTTTGTGTGCATTGGCACCATCTGTTCTTACCCTAAGTTCACACCTGTTCCATTTAAGGAAGAAGCGCTTTGGGATGGGTATCCTGAAGAAACAAATGCACCGTACGGCCTTGCAAAAAAGATGCTCCTTGTACAGGCACAAGCGTACCGTAAGCAGTACGGTTTCAATGCAATCTACCTTCTCCCCGTGAATACGTACGGTCCACGGGATCATTTCGATTTAGAAACATCGCATGTAATTCCTGCGCTCATTCGCAAGTTTTCCGAAGCGCGTGCGAATGGCGCAGCGTCCGTGACGCTCTGGGGAGATGGATCGCCAACGCGCGAGTTTTTGTATGTTGAAGACGCTGCAAAAGCAATTGTGCTTGCGATGGAACAGTATGATGGATCCGAGCCGGTCAATATCGGTTCAGGACAAGAGATTACTATTCATGACCTTGCTACCATGATTGCAGAAATGGTGGGATTCAGCGGAGACATCATCTGGGATACCAGTAAACCTAATGGACAACCGCGTCGTCAGCTTGATACATCGCGAGCGAGAGAGTGCTTCGGATTTCAGGCGTCGACATCTCTTACAGGGGGGCTGCAGAAAACCATTGACTGGTATTTGGAGCATGGCAATATCTATTCTTGTCCTGAAGCCTGCCTTGCAGGCGCAATGTAATTCCCTCTTGATGTCATGAAAACAGGTATCTTCATCGGCCGATTCCAGCCCTTCCACCAGGGTCATAAAAAATGTGTCGAGAAGATTCTTAAGACGTGCGACCGCTGCATTGTCATGATGCGCGAGACGCCGCAGACCGAGAAGAATCCTTTTGATCTTGAGAAGCGCAAAGCAATGATTCGTGCAGAGTTTCCGGATACTAATCAAGTGGTCATTACGGATTTTGATGATCCTAGTGCGGAGCTTGCAGTCTTCATCGGACGGGATGTTGGGTACGAACTCATTCAGCTCGATGAACAAACGGAAGCGATATCTGCGACAGATATTCGCAAAGAGCTCTACGGAAAGGCAGGGAAAAAATACGATCCAGATGCTCACCTTAAAGTACGATAGTGCTATGAAACGACAATTTCCTATTGTATGGCTCACAGGGAATACCGGTGCAGGTAAGACCACGCTCGCGTTCGGTGCACGCGAATACTTCAACGAACAACTCACAACAGAACATCCTGCGGCACGTCGCATCATCGTACTTGACGGTGACGAGATGCGCGCCACGGTCTCAGTTGATGAAGGTTTGTCCCCCGAAGATCGCCGTAAGCACAATCTGCGTGTTGCCCGACTTGCCAAGCTTTTGCAGTCGCACGGATTCTTTGTCCTCGTCGCCGTCATCGCACCGTTTTCCTCTGTGCGATCTGAGCTTGATACAATCTGTAATCCAACATGGGTCTATGTGAAGCGCAGTCATCTCGAAGGTGCTGATAGGCCGTACGAAGCTCCAGAACAGCCGGCATATACCATTGATGATGATCAATTGTCCATTGAAGAAGCGCGTAAGCAGCTCATTGGTTATTTGACAGATCTCACGACAGGGATTCAGCAAGCAGAAATGGCAACACAACAATGTGTTACTCATTTGTAGTTGTGTTCAGTTGAAAAAATGTGTGATGGATCATCTATAATATCATCATTACAATTGATACATGTTGGGTATGCATATTTCGGTCGAAGGTATAGTG
>Ga0172381_10001289_pt1 | contig 29762 bp, 32 predicted proteins | sample Leawel6488metaG_FD_119754 | JGI IMG/M metagenome (GOLD analysis project Ga0172381, IMG submission 119754) | Leachate microbial communities from a municipal landfill in Southern Ontario, Canada - Leachate well 64-88 metaG | ecosystem: Engineered > Solid waste > Landfill > Unclassified | place... | reverse complement strand
CTTCTAACCCTTCTTGGGATGCCCTTTGCAAAGTAGGAGGTAAATATGGCAAAAAAATCAATGATTAATAAACAACAGAGGAAACAAAAGTTTTCCACTCGTGAGTATACTCGTTGTTCAATATGCGGAAGACCACATTCCGTTTTGCGTAAATATGGTATATGCAGAATATGTTTTAGAGAACTTGCTTACAAGGGGCAGATCCCCGGTGTTCGTAAGGCCAGCTGGTAGGAGGTAGAAATATGACAATGACAGATCCAATTGCAGATATGCTTACTCGTATAAGAAACGGTTTGGCGGCAAAAAGCCATTTCGTAGATATGCCCTCTAGCAAAATTAAACAAGCTATTGCAGATATTTTAGTTGATGAAGGTTATTTGGAATCAGCATCGGTTATTCAAACTGAAGGCCAAGTCCAAGATACCTTGCATGTTGTTCTAAAATATATCAACAAAGAGAAAGCGATTAAAGGACTGAAAAGGATAAGCAAACCTCGCCTGCGTGTTTACGCAAAAGCAACTGCTCTCCCAAAGGTTTTAGGGGGAATGGGTGTTGCTTTGATCTCAACTTCTAGTGGCGTTATGACGGATAAAAAAGCTAGAGAGATTGGGGCTGGCGGCGAAGTAATAGCTTACATTTGGTAGGAGGTACAGAATGTCTAGAATAGGTGTAAAGAGCATCAAATTAGGGCCTAATACAACTTTCGATATAAGTGATGAGGGTTTGATTACAGTTAAAGGCCCAAAGGGGATATTAAAGCAACATGTTGCAAGCGCAGCCAAGATTGATTTTCAAAATAAAGAGGGATTGTTACACCTTGTTTTGAAGGAAGAGGGAATTAAACAAAATGCTATGCATGGTCTCTATCGTTCTCTTGTTGCCAACATGGTCAAGGGGGTTGAAAAGGGTTTTGAAAAAAGACTCATCGTTAACGGTGTAGGATATAAGGTTGCTATGCAGGGAAAAACTCTTGTAATGAATATAGGGTACAGCAAACCAGTAAATTTTGATACTCCCGAAGGCATTACAATTTCAGTGGCAGGACCTACGGAGATTGTTGTTGAAGGATGCGATAAAACGATAGTGGGTCAATGTGCTGCAGACATAAAAGCAAAAAGAAAACCCGAGCCATATCATGGATATGGAATTAGGTACAAAGATGAAGTTATTCTCCGTAAAGAAATTAAAGCTGCGGGTAAATAGGAGGACTTATGATTAATAAACCAAATAAGAATGCAATAAGGCAGAAACGCCATCTTAGGATTAGAAAGGATATTAATGGCTCAGAAAAATGTCCTCGCCTAAATGTATACAGATCAACTTCTCACATATATGGACAGTTGATAGACGATGTGTCCGGAAATACATTGATTTCCGCTAATTCTGTTGAAAAAGAATTATCTGTTCAGCTGAAGGATAAGAACAAGGTTCAGCAGGCTGCTCTTGTTGGAGAGATATTAGGCAAGAGAGCTATTGAAAAAGGATATAATAAAATAGTATTTGACAGAGGCGGATATCTCTATACAGGTAGAGTTGCAGCTTTTGCAGACGGCGCAAGAAAAGCCGGACTTAATTTTTAGGAGATTTTGATATGGCAAGGAATGATAATAGAGAGAGATTTAATAAAGAACCCAAAGACGAGTTGATTATGAAGACCGTGGATATTAAACGTGTCGCTAAAGTAGTTAAAGGTGGAAGAAACATGAGATTTTCTGCTCTAGTCGTAGTTGGAGATGGACAAGGGAGAGTCGGTTGCGCAGTTGGAAAAGCGAAGGAAGTTCCAGAAGCAATAAAAAAAGCTGAAAAAGCGGCTACTAGCGAAATGTTTTCAATCGCTAGAAAGGGCTCGACGATTCCTCATGAAGTAATAGGTGTATATGGCAGAGGGAAAGTAATAATGATTCCCGCTGAGCAAGGGGCTGGTGTTATTGCTGGAGGTCCTGTTCGTGCGGTATTAGAAGCTTGCGGGATAGCAGATATAAGAACAAAATCTATTGGCACTAACAATCCAATCAATTGTGTGAAGGCGACGGTTGAAGGCTTAAAGAGTTTGCGTACAATTGAACAAGTTGCAGCGCTACGTGGCAAAAAAGTTGAAGAGATCTTGGGCTAGGGAGGTAAGAGATGTCGCAAATTAAAGTAACTTTAATGAAGAGCACAATTGGATGTTTGAAGAACCAAATTGATACTGTTACGGCTCTTGGACTTCATAAAATTGGTCAATTTAAGATTCACGAAGATAATGAAGTAATTAGAGGCATGATTTTTAAAGTAAAACACATGGTTCAGGTGGAAGAAGTAAAATAAATAGGAGAATATTATGAAATTACATACAATTGCTCCTGCGGATGGCGCAGTGAAATCTTCTAAAAGAATAGGAAGAGGTATAGGTTCAGGACACGGAAAGACAAGCACAAAGGGACACAAGGGACAATGGGCCAGAAGTGGTGGTGGAGTTCGTCCTGGGTTTGAGGGAGGACAAATGCCCTTGACGAGACGTATCCCTAAAAGAGGCTTTAACAACCAGTTTTCAGTTGAATATAGTATTGTTAACTTGGGTGATCTAAATGTTTTTGAAGAAGGGACCCTAATAAATTCTGAGATCTTACTGGATAAAGGAATTATAGGTAAATTATCGGTATCAGGAGTTAAAGTTCTTGGAGATGGAGAGTTAACTAAGCCACTTACAATTCAAGCCGCAAAATTTTCGAAATCAGCTTTAGAAAAGATTGAAAAGGCGGGCGGAAAAGCAGAGGTACTTTGATGTTTAGAACTATTATAAACGCTTTTAAAGACAAAGAAATAAGAAAGAAGATTCTTTTTACTCTTGCTCTTTTATTAATGTATAGGATTGGTTGTTTTGTTCCGATTCCTGGTTTGGATGTCCAGGCTATGGGTTTGACAACGATAGCTAACAATGATTTTCTACAATTATTATCAACTGTTACTGGTTCAGCTTTCTCCAACGGTACAATTTTTGCGTTAGGAATAGTTCCTTTTATTAATTCTTACATTATTATGGAGCTTCTTACCTTAATAATCCCTAAGCTTGGGAAACTAGCTAAGGAAGGAGAGGACGGAAGAAAAAAAATTACGCAATACACTAGGTATTTGGCAATTCTGTTAGCTTTGGTACAGGCTATAGGGATTATGTTCGTATGGAGAGAGTATATAAGCCCAGTATTTGGAACAACACCTGATGTTGCTGCTAATAGTGTCAATGAGATTTTTACAATGATTTGTATAGTGGTTATACTAGTAGGCGGGTCTTCATTAGTTATGTGGATTGGCGAGAGAATAACTGAATATGGTGTTGGCAATGGCACATCTTTGATAATTTTCATAGGTATTGTTTCTTCCTTGGGTTCTACCATATTAAACGCATTCATTACTATACCACAGCAGGTTCAAAGTGGTAATAGCACTGGAATTTGGTATTTACTAGGCTTCTTTGCTATAATATTCCTCTTGATTTTAGCTATCGTATATGTTGACATGTCAGAAAGAAGAATAGGGGTAATTTACTCTGGTGGCAGAATAGTAGGTAATAGGCAAACACAGTCTCAAACCACATACATACCCTTGAAAGTTAGCGCGGGTGGAGTTATGCCTATAATTTTTGCGTCATCCCTAATTATGTTTCCTCAAATGATTATTCAATTCGGGGGATGGAGTACTTCTAAATTTGGATTATTTTGGTCAGAATGGATGGGTACAAACGGAAATTTATATGCTCCATTTATGTTTTTGCTTATTATATTCTTTGCGTATTTTTATGCTCAAATTCAATTTGATCCTGATGATGTTGCTAAGAATCTAAAAGAGAGAGGAGGTACTCTTGTCGGCGGCATTTCTCCTGGGAAACCCACTTCAGAGTATCTAAGACGTATAAATCACAGACTTACGCTTTTCGGAGCATTATTCTTAGCTACAGTAGCTTTAGTTCCTACTTTGATTTTGCAACAAGTGGATGGTTTTTCTGATCTCGGCTTTGGACAAGCCTTCTCAGCAACAGGTTTATTGATCGTTGTTTCAGTCGCTCTGGAATTTGATAAACAGTTACAAGGACAGTTACTAGTTAAAAATAATAAAGGATTTTTGAAATAATGAACATTGTATTATTAGGTGCACCAGGTGCAGGAAAAGGTTCTCAGGCTGTAGTTATGTCGGCACACTATGGTATCCCTCACATCTCAACGGGGGATGTCTTAAGAGCGAATATAAAGAATCAAACTGAAATTGGTAAGCATGCCAAACAATTTATTGAAAAAGGATTGCTTGTTCCTGATGAAGTTGTTGACAAAATTGTTGCGGATAGAATTTTACAAGAGGATTGTAAGAAAGGCTTTATATTAGACGGTTATCCAAGAACTATCAACCAAGCTGAATCTTTATCGAGAATAGCAAAGTTAGATTATGTGATAGTAATAGATGTTGATTATTCTGTAATAGTTAAGAGAATATCTGGTAGAAGAATGTGCAGCTGTGGAGCAACATACAATACTAGCACTTACGATAGAGAAGAATGTGCTGCTTGTGGAAAAAGATTATTTATCAGAGATGATGATAAAGAAGAAACAGTATTAAAGAGACTAGAGGTATATGAAAAAAACACAGCGCCGCTTCTAGACTATTATAAAAAGAAAGGGTTGATTCTCAAGATAGACGGAAGCGAAACCGTGGAAAAGACATTTGAAAACGTAATAAAGGCACTTAATAATGCTGACAATTAAGAGCGATCATGAAATAGAACTCATGCGAAAAGCAGGGGCTATTGTTAGAGATGTTCTTGAAATAGTTGGAAGTTATGCAAAGCCAGGTGTAACAACAAGAAAGTTGGATGCTATTGCATATGACTACATAAAAAAGTGTGGGGCTTATCCCTCTTTCCTGGGATATGGAGGCTTTCCAAGTTCTATATGTACTTCTATAGACGAGGAGATAGTTCATGGGATTCCATCAGGAAGAGTGATAGAAGAGGGTTGCCTATTGAAAATAGATGCTGGAGCTTGCCTTAATGGTTTCCATGCGGATGCTGCAAGAACTTTCTTAGTAGGTTATGTTTCCGAGGAAAAGAAATTGCTAGCAAGAGTTTGCGAAGAAAGTTTCTTTAAAGGAATTTCTATCTTAAAAGATGGGGTTAGATTGGGTGATCTAGGAAACTGTATTCAAACCTTTGTAGAAGAAAAAGGATATAGTGTTGTAAGAGAACTAGTAGGCCATGGAATTGGTAGAGAATTGCATGAAGACCCGAGTGTTCCTAATTATGGAATAATGGGCAGAGGATTGAGACTAGCAAAAAACATGACAATAGCTATAGAACCGATGATTAATTATGGGACTAGAAAAGTTCAAATACTAGAAGATAACTGGACAGTTGTTACATTGGACGGAAAACCATCTGCTCATTATGAGAATACTGTCGTTATTAAAGATGAAGGCGTCGAGATATTGACATTGTAAAAAAAATGAAAACAGTAAAGTCTTTGGAATTAGGTGAAATTGTATTTTCTATAGCAGGTAGAGATAGTGGCCGCTTTTACTTGGTTGTTGAAATTATAGATGACAACTTTGTGTCTATTGCTGACGGGGATTTGAGAAGAATTGATTCGCCTAAAAGAAAGAAGATTAAGCACCTTAAAACAGAGGGAATAATAATAGAAAAAATAAAAGAAAAATTAGAGCTTGAAAAGAAAATATTTGATGCAGAAATAAAAAGTGCTTTAAGATCTTTTAATGGCTCAATATAGATAGGAGATAATAAATGCCAAAGGAAACTCAAATAGAGGAAGAAGGAACGGTAGTTGAAGTTTTGCCAGGTACCAAATTTAAGGTTGAACTTAAAAGCGGTCGAGTGGTATTGGCCTATCTCGCTGGGAAGATGAGGCAACACTTTGTAAAAGTGTGTCAAGGAGATAGTGTTAGAGTTGCTTTTAGTCAGTATGATTTTACACAAGGAAGGATTATATACAGGAATAAAAACTAGGGAGGTAATGATATGAAAGTTAGACCATCAGTTAAACCTATTTGCGATAAATGCAAAGTAATTAAGAGAGACGGAAAAGTAATGGTTATTTGCTCAAAATATCCAAAACATAAGCAAGTTCAGGGTTAATTATCGATAAAGTGTATTTTCATTTTAATTGCTACTTTTTTGATAATTATGTTATACTTTCGCAGTTAGTCTAAATACATAAAATACGAAAACAATTTTTCAGGGCGGCTGAGCCCAAATGATGAAGGGTTTCACCTGAAAAACAAATATATATAATAGGAAAAACAAAAAAATGGAGGTTACCAAATGGCTCGTATTGCAGGTGTGGATTTGCCCCGTGAGAAGAGAGTTGAGATAGGATTGACCTATATCTATGGAATCGGAAGAGTTACAGCTAATCAGATACTTGATATCTGTAAAGTTAACCCTGATACCAGAGTAAAAGATTTGTCGGAAGATGATGTGGTTAAAATTCGTTCATACATTGAAAATAATTTTCATGTTGAAGGAACTCTCAGAAACGAAATAAGTCAAAATATTAAGATATTACAGGACATAGGCTGTTATCGTGGTGTAAGGCATAGAAAGGGATTGCCAGTTAGAGGTCAATCTACAAAAACAAACGCTCGTACTCGAAAAGGACCGAAACGTACAGTTGGTCGCGCAAAGAAAGCAGTCAAATAATAGTCTATAATTAGGAGGCATAATTTTATGGCAACGGTAAAAAGATCAGCTATAAAAAGAAGAAAAGATTTAAAAAATATTGAGAAGGGGCAAGCTCATGTGCATGCGTCTTTCAATAATACTATAGTGACAATTACAGATATGAACGGTGGAACCATAAGTTGGTCTTCCTCGGGAAAATTGGGCATGAAGGGTAGCCGTAAGGCAACACCATACGCAGCTCAAATGGTTGCAGAGGATGCAGCAAAAGCGGCGAAGGAACATGGGCTTCGTACAGTTGAAGTGTACATCAAAGGTCCTGGACAAGGTCGTGAATCGGCAATTAGGGCATTCGAAAAATGTGACTTGTTGGTAACCATGATTAGAGACGTGTCCCCAATTCCTCATAATGGTTGTCGCCCCCCAAAAGTCAGAAGGTTGTAATTCAGGAGGTTATTTAATATGGCAAAATATACAGGTCCTGTCTGTAAATTATGCAGACGCGAAGGGATAAAATTATTTTTAAAAGGAGAGAGATGTCTTGGGAGCAACTGCTCTTTTAACAAGAACCCCGTCCCTCCCGGACAACACGGAGCTTCTAGAAAAAAAGCTACCGCTTATAGTATTCAGCTAAGAGAAAAACAAAAGACAAAGAGGACATACGGATTAATGGAAGGGCAGTTTCATAGTTACTATGAAAAGGCTACAAACTTACGTGGTGTTACTGGTGAATTGATGTTAATTCTAATAGAAAGAAGGTTAGATAATGTTGTTTATCGTATGGGAATAGCATCAAGCAGAGCTCAGTCAAGACAACTTGTTGGACATGGCCACATTTGCGTTAATGGAGATAAAGTAAATATACCATCTTATTTAGTGAAAGCTGGCGATGTTGTTTCTATTAGAGAAAGCAAACAGGACAAACCGTTCTTCAAGGATCTGAAGTCGCAAAAAGTATCAAATTTGCCAAAATGGCTCTCTTTTGATCCTGCTACTTTAACTGGAAAAGTTGAAGCTTTGCCAGAAAGAGCTGATATTGATGTTCAAGTATCTGAACATATGATAGTTGAGTTATACTCGAAATAATTCTTGGAGGGAACATAATTATGATGGAAGTAAGAAAACCTAAAATACTAGTTGAAGATAATGCAGATGGGTCTGAGGCAGTTTTTACTGTAGAACCTCTTGAGCGTGGCAACGGTATAACTTTAGGCAACAGTTTAAGACGCGTATTGAGTACAGCCTTGCCTGGAGTCGCAATTATAGGAATAAAGATCCAGGGTGTCCCTCACGAGTATTCTACTATAGATGGTGTTCGTGAAGATGTAATGGAAATCATTCTAAATTTAAAGGAAGTTGCTATTAAGGTATCTGATCCTGAGAAATTTGAGACTATAACAGTAAGGTTGGCAAAAAGCGGTTTAGGGGTTGTGAAAGCGGCGGATATTCATGTCCCGGCTGGAGTGGAAATTTCTAATAAAGATGCTTATATTTGTTCTCTGGAAGAAAATGCTTCCATTGACATAGATTTAACAATAGGAGCGGGCAGAGGCTATAAGTCTGCTCAAGATAATAAGAACACTAAATCTGCAATTGGGTATATTCCGATTGATAGTTTGTTTTCGCCTGTCAAATCAGTAAGTTATGAAGTTAGTAGCACTCGTGTTGAACAATCAATAGACTATGACAAACTGAAAGTAAAAGTAAAAACTAACGGAGCCGTTACTGCTAGAGAGATATTATCTCTTGCTGCAAAATTGCTTAACGAGCATTTGTCATTATTTATTAATCTTGTTGATGGAATGGATACAACACATATTTTCACAGAAGGTCCTGATGATCAACCCATCAAACAACCAGGGGGAAACAGTATTGAAGATTTGGAACTATCTGTTAGGCCTTTAAATTGTTTGAAACGTGCTGGTATTTTTACAATAGAGGATCTTCTAAAATTGACAGAGGATGATATGCTAAAAGTAAAAAATCTCGGGAAAAAATCTCTAGAGGAAGTTATTGACAAACTGTCTTCAATGGGATACACCCTTAGGACAAAGGAAGATTAAGGAGAAAGAAAATGGCTAAAAATAAAAAATTAGGGAAGAGGACGGATATTCGCCTATATATTTTAAAAAATCAGGCTAGCGAGCTTCTTTGGTATGGGAAACTTGAAACCACACTTGACAGAGCGAAATCAGTAAGAAGAATTGCGGAGAGAATGATTACTTTGGCAGTTAATTCTTATGAAGACACAGTGAAGGTGTATAAGGATAAACTTAACCAAAAAGAAGAAACCATAAAAGTTGAATACCAGAATGATGGGCCCAAAAAACTTGCAGCTCGTAGAAGAATTCTTGCAACCTTAAGAGATATACAAGAAATACAAGGTGAAAAAGAAAAGAAGGCGGACTATAAAGAAAGAACTGCTGAAATTACTCATCCTTTAGTTGAGAAGATTTTTCGTGAATATGCACCTAAATATGCTGCTAGAGCCAAAGAGAAGGGTACTTCTGGAGGATATACTAGAATTATTAAACTAGGAGCTAGAAGAGGAGATGACGCTGAAATGTGTATCCTTGAACTAGTTGACTAAATATGTCTAAGCTATAGTTTACGCCGGCAAAATAGCCGGCGTTTTTTTGTATGTAGTAACAAAATTGACTTATTTGGGTTAGTTGTGATAATATTCTCAGTAATGAGGGAAAAAATGATACTTTTACTAGATATAGGTAACTCTAATATAAAGATTGGTTTGCTCGAGAATGATGAGATAACGCACTCTTGGAGAATTGCCTCTGACCATAACAAAACAGCGGATGAATTTGGTATGGTTTTTTACGACTTATTGATTAATGTAAAGAAGTCTTTTTCTGATGTAGAAGGAATTATTATTAGTTCAGTTGCCCCAGCTTTAAATTACACTATTGAACATATGTGTGCTTATTATACGAAGATTAAACCGATTATGGTTTCAACAAAGCTTAATCTTGGAATACAGATAGGTTATACTTTCCCGGACGAACTTGGGGCCGATAGAATTGTAAACTCTGTTGCTGCATATCATATTTATGGGGGCCCCTGTATGGTCGTTGATTTTGGAAGTGCGACAACATTTAATATTGTTTCAGATGATGGTATATTTCTTGGAGGGGCAATTGCTCCAGGAATTAAATCGAGTGCAGAGGCATTAACAAATACTGCGGCGAAACTTCCTAGAATTGAATTATTCAAGCCTGAACAGATTATTGGGAGAACTACAGTTGCAAATATGCAGTCTGGTTTAATCTATGGATTCACGGGATTGGTTGAAGGCTTGATAAAAGGTATGAAGGCCGAGAGCGGGTATGAAGAAGGACTAAAGGTAATAGCAACTGGGGGAATGAGTGAATTAGTAAACGATAATAAGCTTTTCGATAGAGTTGATAGAGCCCTTTCATTAAAAGGGCTAAAGATATTATATAAGCTTAACAAAAGCATTTAAAATAACAGGAGATTTTTATGAAGAAAGTAGGTGTGGCACTTTTGGGCTTAGGAACAGTGGGTGGTGGAACATATCGTATTCTTACTGAGATGAGAGAGAAGATTAAAGCTACAGATGGCGTTGATATCGAAATTATACACATATTGGAGAGAAACCAAGACAGAATTAAAGAACTTGGAGTTGATCCCTCCATTGTATCGACTGACATTAAAAATGTTTTAGAGGATCCTAGAATTTCTATAGTTGCTGAATTTTTTGGAGGGATTGAACCTGCAAGGTCATTTCTGATTCAATCTCTTAAGGCTGGAAAAAGCATCGTAACTGCAAACAAGGAAATGTTTTCAAAACACTGGTCTGAATTTGAATGTGCCGCGAAAGAAGGCAAAGCGGGAATTTACTTTGAAGCCACTTGTGTAGGAGGGGTTCCTATAATTAGGACGTTAACCGCAAGTATGCAGGGGAATATAATACAATCTATACAAGGGATCGTTAATGGAACAACAAACTATATTCTTACTAAAATGGCAGATGAAGGTAAAAGTTACGATAGTGTTTTGAAAGAAGCACAACAACTAGGATATGCAGAAGCAAACCCATCTGCTGACGTTGACGGATTTGATAGTATGTATAAATTGTCAATTTTGTCAACATTGTGTTTCAACAAGAAGGTTCCCTTAAACAAGATATATCGCGAAGGTATTACTGGGATAGACAAAATTGATATAGAAAATGGTAAAAAGTTTGGATATACACTTAAGTTATTGGCAATTGGAAAGCTTAACGACGGTAAAATCGAAGCTCGGGTACACCCAGCTTTTATAGCTGATGAAAACCCTTTAGCGTCTGTAAAAGGTTCATTTAATGCGGTCCTCATTAATGGTGATAATGTTGGGGATATAATGTTATATGGAAGAGGGGCTGGTGATCTTCCTACAGGATCAGCGATAGTATCGGATATTGTATATTGTGCCAGACAAGAGACTCATAAGCTCTCTTCTTTTGACAATAGACCTGAAGCAGTAAGCGATGAGGATTTTGAGAACGATTTTGAGTGTGAGTACTATGTCAGGATGAATGTCATGGATAAGCCTGGGGTTTTAGCAAAAATAGCCGCATCCTTTGGAAAGTATGATGTTTCCATAAATAGTGTGGAACAAATAGCTTCAAAAGGATCTGCGAATATAATTTTTATGATTCATATGACTCAAGAAAGTTACATAAACAAAGCAATTAAGGATATTAAATCTCTACCCGAGGTTTTAGCGGTTAATTCAATGATTAGGGTTATTTAATTAGTCTTTCCGAGGTTTTAGCCGTTAATTCAATGATTAGGGTTATTTAATTAGTCTTTTTAACATCAAACTATTTTTACGCTTATTTAATAAACAGGTATTTCGATACCTGTTTTAAATTTCACACTATTTACACAAATATAGTGATATAATTTTGATAAATGGGAGATGTGTTATGAAAGGATTATACAAAAGCAATAATAATTTAGACAATGCAGTTGAGTCTCAAATAATAAAAAAGAAAAAAATGAACAGAAAGACTAAAGTTTTTCTTATATCTGGAGTGGCATTAATTCTTGCCTCTGCTATAGTAGTGGGATGTCTTGCTGCATTTTTACCCAAAATTCCGATTCATGAACCTGAGCAATATTCTGTCGTACAGTTTTCAAGCAAGAATGCTTTATTAGCGAGATTGGTTGCGGATGGACAGTCTTTTGATTCGATATTTGGAGGATGGCGATCTTCTTCATCTATGGATTTAGGAGCTCCAACCGCAAACATTGCAATGGACGATTCTGAACTAATAGATACCCAACACTCTTCAACAAATGTTCAAGTCGAAGGGCTTGATGAAGCAGATATAGTTAAGGTTGATGGAAATTATATATACACATTAAGCAATAATGTGCTTCGAATAGTGGAAGTAGCTTCTGGCCAAATGGAGGTCGTTTGGACAAGCGATTTTAATGAGAACAATTTCTATGCGGATGAAATTATGCTATACGAGAATGTGTTAGGAGTTCTAGGACGTTCATATACTGCTGATTCAGGAGAATTTCTTCCAGATTACTCAGAACCTTCATCCGATGATTCAGGTGATTATTCGATTTATTTTTACGATTATAGTTCAAGTATGATTGCTATACGTTTATATGATATTACTGATAAATCATCACCAATTCTAGTTAACGAGATTAAACAAAGTGGTTATTACAACACTGCTAGGTTGTCAGGAAGCACTTTATACTATGTAGCCCAGTATAACTATTACAACTACGATGTGGGATCTATACTCCCTAAAGTGCAAAATTCAAGTGGCGAAGATATTGTAGAAATGGCTTTGGAAGATATATATTATATTGAGGGCCTTCCCCAAAATACATATACTACTGTTGGTAAAATTGATTTAAGTGGAACTATTTCACATGAATATAGTTCATTTATTGCCGGATCAGGGACAGTATATTTTTCAGGGAATAATATTTATCTATGCGACTATAATTATTATCCCCAGTTTGTGTCAAATGGTTTTGTTTCCATTAGGGACGATTCTGTGTCAGGAACAACACGAATAGTAAAAATTCAAGCAGATAACCTTGAAATTAGTGCTGTAGGGGAAGTCGAAGGTATTGTTAGTGACAGGTATTGGTTGGATGAATTTCAAGGAAATTTAAGGATTGCTACTGTCTCTGGCTGGAACCAATATTCGAATGTTTTTGTTTTAAATAATAATCTTGAAGAGATTGGGAAAATTACCGGAATCGCACCAGGAGAATCAATTTATTCTGTTAGGTTTACTGGAGAAACTGGATCGATGGTCACATTTAGACAAGTTGATCCCTTGTTTCTTTTGGATTTGTCTGATCCATTTAATCCTAGTATATCTGAAGGATTGAAAAAGGAAGGAGTATCTTATTATCTTCACCCAATTTCAGGCACAGATTTTACGATAGGACTTGGTCGAGAAACTGATGAAAACGGATTTTCACAAGGTATAGAAATTGTACTTTTTGATTACAGCGGAGAGGAAGCAGAAATTGTAGGCGCCCCAATTTTTGTAGGTGAGGACTTATATGCTTATTCAGAGGCTTTATATAATCCTAGGGCAATTTTGTATGATAAAGAAAAGAATATATTCGCTTTTTCAGCTGATTATATGGCTGATTCTTATAATTACAATTATTCTAATGGGTATTTTATTATAGGATTCTCTGAAGGAGAGTTAGAGATTAGAAAAGAAATTCAACATAATGGAAGTTCTATCAATAGGGCTGTAATTGTAGGGGATTATTTGTACGTTATTTCTTCAGCCAAAATTACTTCACATTCTATATCTGAAAATGTAATTGGGGATGTTTTTTCTACTCTTTAAAAAAATATGAACTTAAAGTAAAGTAGGGATGAATTTCTATAATATAGCCAAGGAAAAACCTGATTAACTATTAGGTTTTTTCTTGTAAATGCCGTAGCGTTGACTGAAAATATGGGGGATGATATAATAAGAAAATGGATAAAAAAGCTTTTTCTTTATTAAGTGTTTTTGTGGAAGCCTCAAAGGATGGTGAATATGTGGTTTTTGAAAAGAAGGACCTCATTGAGTCAATCAGCGGATATAATGAAGGGGGATTAGAAGAACTAGATTCAGCAATAAAATACCTTGAGTTAAAAAAACTTATCGATATAAAAATCTCAGATTCTATAAATATTGCAGTAAAACCAACCCCAGATGCATATATTTTTGTAGAACTTGAGCAAAAAAGTGTAAAAAGAAAGAACCAAGCAATACCTAGTATCTTTCCGTCAATCTCAAACAAGAAGATAATACTTTTTCTGCTTTTTAGTGGAATTATTGGTGGAATTGTAGCTGGCATAATTATTATAATTGCTCAGACCTTTTTGTTGAAATAATGATATTAAGTAAAAAAGAAAAAATATTAATGGAATCGATTTATAACGCTTCTGTAAACTCTGGCCAGTGTATTTTGACACCTACAGATATTTTGAAAATTATCCCATATAAATATGATTTTAGAGAAGAGGACATAGAAAAAACTATGGAAGCTTTAAAAATTGAAGGTTATTTTGAGTATGACAGGGCTTTCAAAAAGAACGAAATGGTTTATTGTATAGTATTAAAAGATAAGGGGAAATCATATTTACGAGATAAAAAAACAGCAAAAAAGAATTTGTACATTAAAATCGCGGTTACTGTTTTGTGCGCTGCATTAGGTTATCTTATTAGGGTTATTATTGGGGCTATCATAGGGAAGTAGCGCATCATCCAGAATTTATAGAGTATTCCCTATATAATATGGAAAAATTGAATAAATTTAAAATTACTGCTGATTATTCTCCTTGTGGGGATCAAATCGAGGCTATAGATATATTAACAAAAGGAATACTTGCAGGAGAGGAGATGCAAGTTCTGCTTGGTGTAACTGGAAGTGGTAAGACATTTACTATGGCAAATGTAATCCAAAATGTTCAAAAACCAACATTGGTAATGGCGCATAATAAGACCCTAGCCGCTCAACTATGTAATGAATTTAGGGAGCTTTTTCCCAACAATAGAGTAGAATATTTTGTTTCATATTATGACTATTATCAACCTGAGGCATATATACCAAGAAGTGATACTTACATAGAAAAAGAAATTCAGCTTAACGATGAAATTGATAAATTGAGACACAGTGCGACCTCATCTTTAGGAGAAAGGTCGGATGTAATAGTGGTTGCTTCAGTTTCGTGTATTTATGGACTTGGAGCCCCTGAAACATATTTTAAGAATGTTATCTCACTAAGGAAAGGAGAGCATTATAATAGAGAAGATATTATTGATAAGTTAATTCTGAATCAATACAAAAGAAATGATATTGACTTTGTCAGAGCAACTTTTCGTGTCAAGGGGGATGTGATTGAAATATTCCCTTCAGGGTCAAGCAACATCTGTCTAAGAGTAGATTTCTTCGATGATCTTATTGAAGATATATATGAGTTTGACCCAACGACAAGAAAAATACTGAATACTTTGTCCCATGCAGCGATTTTTCCTGCCTCACACTATGTCGTTGGGGATTCAAATCTCGATAATACACTCGAAATAATCAAAAATGATATGGTTGTCCAAGAAAGACTTTTTTTGAGCCAGGGAAAGCTTATTGAAGCACAAAGAATAAGGGAAAGAGTATCTTATAATTTGGAAATGATAAAAGAAATAGGGTATTGCTCAGGAATAGAAAATTATTCCAGGTACTTTGATGGAAGAAAGCCTGGTGAACCTCCATTTACCCTAATAGATTACTTTCCAAAAGATTTTCTTCTATTTATTGATGAAAGTCATATGACCCTTCCTCAAATAAGAGGGATGTATAATGGTGATAGGGCAAGAAAGACAAATTTAGTTGAATATGGATTTAGACTTCCTGCGGCTTATGATAACAGACCTTTAAATTTTCAAGAGTTTAAGAAAAAAGTTAATCAAGTTATTTGTGTTTCGGCAACTCCAGCGGAATATGAATTGAAAAATTCATCAATAATAGCTGAACAATTAATTAGACCAACAGGTTTAGTAGACCCTGAAATATTTGTTCGAAAAACAGAAGGTCAAATTGATAACATAATCTCGGAAATAAGCAAGGCAATTGAAAAAAAAGGAAGGGTACTAATAACAACATTAACTAAAAAAATGGCAGAAAACTTGACAAATTATCTTAAAGAAAATGGAATAAAAGTTGATTATATGCATAGCGATATTGATACTCTTGATAGAATAGAGATTATTACCAAACTTAGAAAGGGAGACATTGATGTGATTGTTGGAATTAATTTATTAAGGGAAGGACTTGATATTCCAGAGGTAAACCTAGTAGCAATATTAGATGCTGATAAAGAAGGTTTTTTGAGATCAAAATCTTCCTTAATTCAGACAATTGGACGTGCGGCAAGAAATAAAGAGGCAAAAGTAATTATGTATGCGGATAAGATAACGGATAGTATTAAAGAAGCTATCGCTGAGACAAACAGAAGAAGAGAAAAGCAGAGAGACTATAATTTGAAAAATAATATTGAACCAAAAACTATCATAAAACCTATAAAAAATACTCTAATAATTTCGAAAAAAACAGAAAAAAATAAGAACACTATGTCGAAAAAAGAGATTAATTCAGAGATTGAGAGATTGTACGGTTTAATGGCTGTTTCCACCGCTACTTATGATTTTGAAACTGCAATAATATTGAGAGACAGGATTTCAGAGCTTAAGAAATTTAAAGGATAAATTAAAGGATTTGGATAAATGACCTACTAATGGAGGAAGTTGAATGCGAGAAAGCATTTATGTCAAAGGAGCAAAGGAAAATAATTTAAAAAATATAGATGTTGAGATTCCACGGAATAAACTTGTTGTTTTAACCGGGCTTAGTGGGAGTGGCAAGTCTTCTTTAGCATTTGATACAATTTTCGCCGAAGGACAAAGAAAATATATGGAAAGCCTATCAAGCTATGCTAGGCAATTTTTGGGACAAATGCAAAAACCAAATGTAGAGTATATCGAAGGCCTCTCGCCATCAATATCTATAGATCAAAAGACAACATCGAATAATCCAAGATCTACGGTAGGAACTGTAACAGAGATATATGATTATTTCAGGCTACTTTTTGCAAATGTCGGAGTCCCACATTGTCCGGAATGTGGGAAGGAAATACAGCAGGTCTCAATAGATCAAATTACTGAAAAAATAATGGCTTTTTCAACTGGTAGTAGAGTAGTAATACTAGCCCCAATAGTTAGGGGTAAAAAGGGAGAGCATAAGAAGATCATAGATCATTATAGAAAAGAAGGATATCTGAGATTAAAAATTGATGGCACAATTATTTCTATTGAAGAGGAAATTATTCTTGATAAAACGATAAAACACGATATATATATTGTAATTGATAGGCTCCTTGTTAAAGAAGGTATGCAAAGAAGATTAACTGACAGCGTTGAAACTTCATTAAAAATTTCAGGAGGAATGGTTATCGTTGATGTTGAAGGAGAAGAAACTCTTTTTTCAACAAAATATGCCTGCCCCAATTGTGATATATCTTTACCTGAGCTTACTCCAAGGATGTTTTCCTTCAATAGCCCTTATGGTGCTTGTCCAGCTTGCTTGGGTCTAGGAGTTAAGATGGTGATTAGCCCCAAAAAACTTATAATGAATGAGAATCTATCCTTAAGAGAGGGGGCTTTAAAAATTAACGGTTGGAGTCTGTTTGAATATCCTTCTTTAATTCGTAAAACTTTTCGAAATCTAAGCCAAAAGTATCACTTTTCTTTAGATATTCCCTGGAAGAGTATTCCAGATAAAATTAAAGAAATAATAATGTTCGGAGAACCTGGTTTTGAGAGAAACATTGTATCTGCTAGTGAGAGCGCAGAAGGGGAGCTTTTCGCTGGCTTTGTTAATATTTTGAATAAAAGATATTTGTCCACAAAATCTGAGGGAGTAAAACAGGATATACAAAAATACATGGATCCACAGCCTTGTACTCTATGTGGGGGAAAAAGACTGAAAAAGGAAGTAATGTATGTTACTGTAGCCGGTAGAAATATTGCAGAGTTATGCGATATTCCAATTGACTTACTTCATAATTTTTTAAATAAACTTATTCTATCTGAACGTCAGGAAATAATTGCCCGTCCAATACTCAAGGAAATTATGGCAAGATTGTCATTTTTATCTAAAGTTGGTTTAGGGTATCTTAATCTTTCGAGATCAAGCGGGTCTCTAAGCGGGGGAGAGAGCCAGAGGATTAGGTTAGCAACACAAATTGGAAGTGGTTTAATGGGGGTAATCTATATTCTAGATGAGCCAAGCATTGGATTACATCAAAGAGATAATAAAAGACTATTAGAGGCATTAATTAATCTTAGAAATCTTGGCAATACACTTATAGTGGTTGAACACGATGAAGAAACAATGCGTGCAGCAGATCAGATTATTGACATAGGTCCTCTTGCTGGAGAAAAAGGGGGTTATTTGGTAGCACAGGGTACAGTATATGATATTATATCTTGTCCTAACTCTATTACTGGCGATTTTCTATCTGGAAGAAGAAAGATTAAAATTCCAAAAGAAAGAAGAATTCCTGATCATAGATTTTTATCAATAATAGGCGCCTGCCAAAATAATTTAAAAAACATTGATGTTGATATACCGGTTGGTTTGTTTACCGTCATAACAGGAGTGTCCGGAAGTGGTAAATCATCCTTAATTTCTGAGATTTTATATCCTAGAGCATCTAATTTGTTAAACAAGTCGGAACTTATCGAGGGCAAATTTAATGAGATTACCGGACTTGATTACTTTGATAAAGTTATTAACATTGATCAGAGCCCAATAGGGCGAACTCCTCGATCTAATCCAGCGACTTATACGGATCTTTTTACTCCAATTAGAAATCTTTTTGCTTTGACACCTGATGCAAAAGCAAGAGGGTATTCTGCGGGAAGGTTTAGTTTTAACGTAAAAGGCGGACGTTGTGAAAATTGTGAAGGTGGAGGGATTATTCAAATTGAGATGCATTTCTTACCAGATGTGTATGTTCCTTGCGAGATATGCGAAGGGAAAAGATATAATAGAGAAACATTGGAAGTGAAATATAAGGGTAAATCTATTTATGATGTGTTGGATATGACAGTTGAGAATGCAGTAATTTTTTTTGAAAACATACCTCAGATTTACCGAAAGATTAAGTGCTTGCATGATGTAGGTTTGGGTTATATCAAATTAGGACAACCCTCAACAACTTTATCTGGAGGAGAGGCGCAGAGAATTAAACTGGCAAGTGAGTTGAGCAAAAGATCTTCTGGAAAAACCTTATATATTCTTGATGAACCTACCACAGGTTTACATTCCGCAGATGTTGAGAAACTTCTGTTGATGTTACAAAAACTTGTAGATCTTGGAAATACTGTGGTGGTTATTGAGCATAATCTCGATGTTATAAAGACTGCAGATTACATAATAGATTTGGGCCCTGAGGGGGGAGATGCTGGTGGATACGTGTTAGCTCAAGGGACACCCGAACAAATATCAAACATAAATACTAGCTCAACTGGGATATTTTTAAAAGCAGCTCTTGAAAGAGACAGGATAGATTAAGGAGATATTTTGATTTTGCGTCAATTATTTATGTAAGTAATTTCCTTCAGAGGCTTTTTCGGGAATAGAATCAATAGAATTCGAAGAAGGTTTTAGCCTTCTTTTTTTAAAGATAGTCTTATCAAGAATTAAGTAGAGACCATAAGTAATAGCAAGATTGATTCCTAGCATCAAGGACTGCATAGGAATTCTTCCTGCTAAATAAACCCAGAAAGTTTTTCTCCCTTGAGCATACATGAGATATAAGCCTAGTGTATTAAGCGTTAAAGTAGTTACAAGATAGATTCCTAAAAAACTTATAAGAAGTAACAACAGTGGGGGAACATTTTTAATTTTGAACGTTAGTCCGGGTATTAGCCCCATCATTCCCGACCCAAGAGTAATAAGGGGGATCCAGGGCCCTTTAGGGGCGATTATCACTCCTAATCCATCACCGATTAATCCAACCAATAATCCAGGTATCGGGCCTAGAAAAGCTCCCGCAAGAACGCAAGGTATGTAATTGAAGGATACAGCTGTTCCAAGAATAGAAAAGGGTATTGTGAAGGCATTTAGAACTACGCTTATCGCGGCGAACATTGCTGTATATGCAATAGTTTTAGTTGATAAATGTTTGATAGTGGTTTTTTTCATGAAAACGTCCTCCTTGATGCAGAGAGGACAGCCGAAATAAGATATAAATCTTGCAACGGACGCGATATGTTACCGCAGGAATTTCCCTTTCGTTCGTGAACGACATCCCATTTCACGACACTTAACGCAACACATCTACTCTGCAATTTTATTATATCATTCAAATTTTCAAATCACAACGAAATCACTAGCACTTTTTTCTTGCTTTCGTGCGTATGTTTATATGTATAAATATATAGCATTTTGTTGTATTTGAAAGGTTATTGTGGTAATATCTTAATGTTTTTAGACTTGTAACTAAAAAGTTCTAATGACTATTAACTTGTTTTATGGTGGTAATGATGAAAAATAAGAGATACCTTTTTATACTCCTCGCTTCTTTATTAGCGTTTTGTTTAATGTTTTTAGCTGCTTGTCAACCTCCAGACATTCCTTCAGATGAAGATCCAGAGATTCCGGATGAGACTGTTGTTTCAGATGGATTGCTTGTTTCAAACGGTTACTTTTCAAATATTGGAAGTACTAATTCTTCAACGAAGTATTTAAAAAGTTCTGTCCCTGGATGGACCGCGGTAAACGGCGCTAAAGAAATCAATGCTACCGGAATAGTTATGGGTGTTATTGATCTTGAGATTAACAAGTTTCATGAAAATAAGACTTCTTTGATAAGTGACTTTAATGATTATCCCGGTTTAGGTATTTCTACAAAATATGACGAAGAAAAAGCTGATTGGGAGGATACTAATGCACTTGTTATTGGCATCCCAAGTACCTTGGATAAAGGGTCAATTTATTTTACTTCAGGAGAAATAACCGTAGAAAAAGACAATTACTATGTTTTGAATATTGATGTATACACCGACTTAGTCAAAGAACTTGCGGATACAAAATCAGGAGCGGCAATTTGTTTAACGGATGGGGTTTTTTCAGAATACATTTCAATTGACACTGAGAAGACTTGGAAAAAATACAATTTTTATATAAAGGGCAACGGTTATGAGGATAGAAAATTTAAAATTCAATTGTGGCTCGGGCATGGCCCTGAGAACAACGGAACCACCCCTAATCCATATTTAGCTTCAGGAGTAGTGCTATATGATAATGTCCTTTTGAATAAAATTGAGGAAACCGAGTACAATGACATAGCTACCGATATTGATATTCAAGAGACTGTGTATACAAGTGTGGGAGGTGTTTCAAACATTAGCACCAGATTAGACTTAGCATACCCCGATCCTGCAATGATGCAATATTCCCCTTACGATGCGACTAGCAAGTATTCTGGCAGTACAATGTATTATTATTCTGCTAAAAAAGGAACTACGCCTAATTATAATTTTATAGTTGGTGGTAATGATTTAACATCTGTTGACCGCGAAAATTTCCCCGTTTACACAACGACAAAGACGGATACTTTCCCTGTAGGTGTTTTTGACATGTCGAAATTATATTCTTTTGTTAATGATACTCCAACTAACACTTATGGAACAATTTACACGTCTTCTGGAGGATTTAAATCTCCTCCTTATGATGATTTTTATAAAAAGGTCGGGAATGAATGGATTTTTTCTTTAGCAGGAAGTAACGGTTCGACAGGAAGGGGGGAAAATTCTAGTTATGATACCAATGCTTTATTGGTATATCATCCTAACTATGCAATAAGCGGGGCAGGATATAAGAGCAAAAGTAAACTTCAAATAGAAAAGAACACATACTACAAACTTTCAGTTTGGGTATATGTTTGGGTCCCTGAGATGACGGAGCCAGCTCAATTGACTGGAGATGATTTATCCGATCCTGTGAAAATTGCTGCTTATGAAGAAAAGAAAGCAGAATATGATAAGTATTATGAATATTATAATAAGGATAGAGATGTTGCTGCCACATTTAGAGTTTCTGGGGCTTCTGTTTCTCAAGATTCAAGCTTAGAAGTTAAATCTACTGGGTGGGGAAGCTGGCAGGAATTAACCATAAAAATAAAAGGTAATGAATTATCTGAAAGACAACTGAATTTTGAACTCTGGTATGGAGAGGGAAAGTGGGATAGCGATACTCTTTATCCGGGAGCATGCTTATTCGATGATATCAGAATATCTGAATATAACGATGAGACTATAGTTGATGCAGGGGAAGACCCGAATGAATATTATCAACTATCGATTCTTCAAACAGGTGACTTTAAGTATTTTGGCTTAATAGACAATAGTCCTGTATCTCAAAATGTATTTACTACTCTGGAAGAAACGAATACCCTTTGGTCTCATGAACTCGTAGATCAAAGGACCAGTTCATCCTCTTATTCAGCAGGAATTTTAGGAGGACTAAGTGGATTTATTGATTTTACTGATCCAAGTTCAATAACCGTTGAAGGTTTGGAAGGGTTAACTGAGGGGCCAAAAACAATTAGTATTAAATACAATAACGTTTTGACTCCCCATGATGTTTTTATGATTAACCATATTCAACCTACTGCATCAAGCGCAAAGTTTGTTATAGAAGAGGATGATATTTTGGAGGAATCTAATTTACAATCCTTACTTCTCGTAAATCCTAATAGCTTCTATCGTTTATCTATGTGGGTTAAGAGTGCTGGAATTACTAAAGGAAAAGGCGCGACAGTATCTGTTTATGCGGGTTCAAGCACTTCTGCTACCGCGCAGTATACTGGAATTAATAGTGATGAATGGATAGAATTAGTTCTTTATGTTCAAGGACGTTCAGTTACTTCTGAAAGGCTTAATGTAGGGGTTACTTTAGGGTCTGGAGATATTTTTACGCCAGATAGTCATTTAAATGGTGCATTTTTTATGACAGCTATGACTTGGCAAAAAATTACTTATGAAGAGCATAAAAATGCGGATACGACACAAACAAATGTTAAAAAACAGACTTTAAGTGAGACCAGTGGGGGAACCACTTCGGGGATAACCAATGGTTTCTTTAATAACATAGAAACTTCGAATTACGATAATTTAGACTTATTCGATGAAGATGGAAATTTGGTTGGAACTGCGACTCCATCGAGTTGGAATAAAACTGAAGCTAAAACATCTTTAACGAAACCTGCACTTAAATTATCTGACAATCATTCGAAACTTACCTGGGATTCAGTAGATAAAGCCACCTATTACTATATTTTTATGAACAAGTATCTAGACGGGGACAAAACAATTGACAATGTCATGGTTGGACGGGTTGCTGCCCCAACAACAGAGTACCCCATTTCATACAATGGGTCCTACTACATTAGAGCACTTGGAGGGACTTTATCGCAAGACAAGATGTTCTCTGCCTCTTCATCAGTTGTAACTGCAACAAAAATTGAAGGAGGAACCAAGCCTGAAAAGTACGATGATACAAATAAGGATATTTTTAACATAAAAATGGGCGTTGTAAACTATTTGTATTATGAGGATTTTGACGTCGACCAAAAGAATGATATGTATGGAGATCCTTCCCAAGGTTACTTCAAGAGTACTTCAAGTAATAATCTGCTATTGATAAGTTCAGAATTAGACACTTATACGGGGTATACAATGTCTAGTTCCCATACAGTATACAAAAACAAATATTATGTGATTTCCGTTTGGGTGAGAACATTAAATGGGGCAAAAGCCTCTATTACACTTAAGAATCCTTCCTCCGCACTTGCCTTAAAGGAATATTCCGACAGTAATTTTGACGTAAATGGAGAGTACATTGGATTCGTCAATATTGATACAGCTGGAGAATGGATACAATACAGAATGTTGATTAATTCTACTTTAGCTGATGGAAGAATCTCAATAGAACTCTTTTTAGGAAATCAATATGCAGAGGAGATAGCCTCAGGAGAAGGAGAGGATGATATTAACTATTCACAAGGCCTTTCTAGAGGAACAGTATTATTTGATGATATTAATATTAAAGAATTAACCACAGAAGAAGCATATAACCTTGAGGCATATGGACAAACAAGCCCAAATGAAGTATCTGAGTCCGAATGGCTCCAAGAGAACAAAACAGATGTACCATATACTCTTTTGGAAAATAGTGATTATATTGGCTTACTTTACAAGAATAAATATATCTTCAAGATTATGGACTTCACTGTAGACTCATTTGATAATTATACTGATGCTACCGATGATTTTATTGGACATGTTCCTGGGGCATATAATCATAAAGATGCACAGGATGCAGTGGCCTATACAACTCCCACCGAAGATGCGGTTCCGTCCATGCTATATGGCGTGTACAGCGATAGACAGCTTACAGAAAAGGTATATGAATATCTTTATGAAAGTGGTTTTGAGGAGGAGGAAATTGATTCTTTCTTGACTTCTGGAACTAATGGCAATGGTCGTTATTTCTTAATGTTAGCGAATGTTGAGGATAATGGTCAGTATTATGAGCAGAAAACTGGATTTGAAGCAGAAGCAGGGGCATATTATGAGATTAAATTTTGGGCTAAGCTCCTCGCTGAAGAGGGTAATAATGCCGAATTTAGATTTATATATGGGAATGATACAACTAAATGGTCAACACTTAACATTGAAGGTAATTTAATGACCGAGTATAAGTTTTATGTATTTAATGAAGATACTGAAAGCGCCGTTTCTAGCAATAAGATCTCTTTCCATCTAGGCACAAATGATGGTCTAGTTGGTGGAAATGATACGAAAAACTTTTTCAAAGGGATTCTTATCGTTGATGATATTAGCATAATAAAAATGCCTGCTGGAGAAACAACTGAAACCGCTTATGCGCAGATTGAAACAGAAAGGAAATATACTTTTGCAGCAACAGAAGAGGAGCCAATACCAGTGGACCCCGATCCTGAGGAAGAAACAGAAAAACCAAAAGTTGATCCCCAAATTTGGCTTTTAATTGCATCAATCGTGATAGGCGCAATGCTTCTTGTGACGATAATAGTTTTAATAGTAAGAAGGATTGGTAAGAGAATGAGCAAAAACAAGAAAGTTGTTATACAAAGTAAGGTTCCTGCTTCTGGTCTATCTATAAAGAAATCTGGAACAAAAGATAAGGGCAGAAAGGAGCTTCAAAATAGTGATCTAGATAAGTTTAATGATTAAAAGAAAGATGGGCAGAGATGCCCATTTTTTTTACTATTTGCAATCTTGTACTATTTACTTATTTTATTAAGTGTTATATAATCAATGGAGTATATTTTACTTAAGGGAGGGTGTTATGCAATTGACGTTTAAACACGGCATTCACCCAAATGATAATAAAGAATTTTCTAAAGACTTTTTCTTTGAAATTATGCCTGTCGGTGAAAGAGTTTATATTCCACTCTCTCAACATATAGGAAAACCAGCATTGCCAGTTGTTCAAAAAGATGATTATGTAAAGGTTGGTTCTCTTATCGGAGAAGCCCAAGGTTTTATTTCCGCACGGATTCATAGTTCGATATCTGGAAAAGTGAGTGGGATTATTAATAGACCCAATTCTAATGGGGTAATGACCCCACATATAGTTATCGAGAACGATTTTTTGTATAATGAGGATTTTTTATCTCCGCTCTTAGATTTTGAACAAAATTCTATAATTAATCGAGTTAAGGAATGTGGCATAGTAGGGTTAGGAGGAGCTACTTTTCCTACCCATGTGAAGCTGATGCCAAAGAACAAAATTAAGGCATTAATAATTAACGGATGTGAATGTGAGCCATATATCACAACTGATTATAGATTAATGCTTGAAAAACCTTCAGAAATAATGGAAGGGATTGAATTCGTTAGAAAAGCCCTGGGCGTGAATTTGTCTTACATAGGTATAGAAGGAAACAAAAAGGATGCAATATATAGTTTGGCACAATTCTCAGAGACAGAAGTTCATCTTTTTAAGCAGTTAAAAACAAAGTACCCACAAGGAGGGGAAAAACAACTGATATATTCCATAACAAAAGAAATAGTCCCAAAAGGTGGTTTACCTTCGGATATAGGTTATGTTGTCTTAAACATATCTACTGTTTATGCAATATATGAGGCTGTTAAGTTGGGAAAACCTTGTTTTTCTCGTTATATGACTGTCTCGGGGTCAGGGATTAGAAGACCCGCAAATTTATTTGTTAGAAATGGAATCCCCATTTCCGAAATAGTTGACTATTTAGGTGAAGAACAGGGGGTTGTAAAGGTGGTTCTTGGAGGCCCGATGATGGGCGTTTCCTTGCACAGTTATAGTCCAGTTACTACAAAAGGCAGTTCTTCTTTGCTGTTATTGAAAGAAAAGGAGATTAGAGAAATAGAACCCACACCATGTATTAATTGTGGGCGCTGTGCTTCAGTATGCCCCATGAATTTATTACCAATGATGACAGATAAATTAATATTAAAAGGCAATACAAGCGAAGCAAATAAATACTATCCCATGAGTTGTATAGAATGTGGATGTTGTGCATATGTCTGTCCCGCAAGGCGTCCTTTAGTACAATCCCAAAGACTTGCAAAAAAACTTGTTAATAAGAATAAAATAATCCCGGCATAGTTTGAGGAATAAAATGAAGTCAAAGTTTTTAGTATCTTCTTCTCCACATATAGGAAATTACCTTACTACAAAGAGAATTATGATTCATGTTATAATTGCTCTTTGTATTCCACTTGTGGCCTCCACAGTAATTTTTGGGTTGTATAGCCTATTTATTGTGTTTTTGGCAGTAGTATCTGCAGTATTTGGGGAATGGTTATTCAATATTGCGACTAAAAAAAATAGTACAATAGGCGATTTTTCTGCCGTTGTTACCGGTATGATTCTCGGAATGAATCTTCCTCCTTCAGTTCCTTTTTATTTTCCTATAGTAGGAGGTATCTTTGCTACAATGCTAGTTAAAATGCTTTTTGGTGGAATTGGGCAAAATTTTGCAAATCCTGCTGCTACTGCAAGAATATTTTTGACTCTTTCATGGACAGGCCAAATGACTAAATTTATGGCTCCTTTAACCTATTCAAATGGTATTTCCGACTTTTTTGCTGGTTTTACAAAACTGTATGTGACGACCGCAACTCCTTTAGCTGAAATTAAAGGGACAGCACTTACTGGAATGGTTGATTTAGATTTACTTGACTTATTTTTAGGGAGAATAGGAGGAAGTATAGGCGAAGTAAGTGCAATCGCAATATTACTTGCAGCTTTATATCTTATAGTTTTTAAAATAATTGATTGGAGAATTCCATTGGTCTATGTTCTTACAATCGCAATTCTTGCCTTGATTTTCTACGAAAATGGATATCGATATATTTTACCATCGATATTATCTGGTGGAGTGTTATTTGCAGGAGTTTTTATGTTTACCGACTATTCTACTTCTCCACACACTCGCCTAGGAGTATGCATTTTCGCTTTTGGGGGCGGTTTGATTACAATGCTAATTAGACGTTTTGGAGGATTTAATGAGGGCGCCTGTTTTTCGATATTATTGATGAATCTATTAGTTCCATTTATAGATCGCGCCTTTAAGCCCAAACCGTTTGGATACAAGAGGGTAAAAGTGGAAAAGAGTGAGGCAAAAAATGGTTGATTTGCTTAACGAGAAAAAGGAAAATTTGGTCGAAGAGACTAATAACTTTGAGCCTATGAAAGATAATGGGTCTTTGAAACGACACTTTAAAGGTAAAAAAATTAATGAGAGCTTAAAAATTATTATAGTTCTTGGATTAATTGCAATGGTGGCATCAATAATGTTGGCAGTTGTAAATTTTTATACAAAAATTGATGAAAACCAACAAATTTTAGATGAAATTGGCTCATTATATTCTTCAGAGATTAGTACAACTGTTGATGTATCCTCAATTTCAAATTATTTAGGAACCGAAATTAAGGCATATTATATTGCCGATGATGGGGCAAATATAATTGTTGCAAAAGCAAATAAGGGAGATAAAGTCTGCTATAATGCTACTGGAATAACTATAATTGTGATTATAAAAGAAGGGTTAATTGAAAAGGTGGTATCTTTTTCACATTCGGAGACTCCAGGCCTTGGAGAGAGGGCTCTTAGAGAAGAATATTTAAATCAGTATGAAGGTATTAATACTGACTTGATTTTTATTCCAGAAGGTGATTTTATTTCTACTCCTGAATTTAATTATTTTAACCCATCAGTAATCACTGGTGCAACTTATTCATCAAACGGAGTTTCCCTTGCAGTTAAGGCTGCAGTAAAAGCTTATAGATCAAGAGGTAATTAATTATGATCGAAAAGACGGAAAAACTCACATTTAAGGATATAACTTCTCCATTTACCAATGGTATTATAAATAATAATGCCACTTTTAGATTGGTACTAGGAACTTGTCCAACTCTTGCTATAACAACTTCAGCTTCTAACGGTATAGGTATGGGGCTATCTGTTTTATTTGTCTTGGTGTGTGCCAATGCTATAGTTTCTATTCTTAGAAACATTATACCAAGAAAAGTGAGAATACCCGCGTATATACTTATAATTGCGACTTTTTCAACAATAGTTGAAATGGTAGTTAGGGCTTTTCTTCCAGATTTGTATGATAAACTTGGTCTTTTTCTCCCATTAATAGTGGTTAATTGTATTCTTTTAGCACGAGTAGAAAGCTTTGCTTCGTTGAATAGGGTGATTCCCTCTATAATGGATGGAATAGGAATAGGTTTGGGTTTCACTTTCTCGATAACATTGATAGGAATTGTCAGAGAGTTTTTGGGAGCGGGTTCTTTTTTCGGAATCCCAATTAATTCAATTATTTCAGCTGAATTACCAATGACTTTTTTCATCCTTCCCGCTGGAGGTTTTATGGTTTATGGTTTTTTAATGGTTATATTTAACTCAGTCGTAGATAAAATACAAAAAAGTTTAGAAAATAGAAATCGAGTTAATTTAGGTTCTAGATCCGTTAATGCTCACATTTCCACGCCCGAAATAGATACACAAGGAGGGAAATAGTATGCCTTATTGGTTATATCTGGTAATTGGAGGGATTTTTATTAATAATTTTGTTCTTTCAAGATTTTTAGGTATATGTCCTTTCTTGGGCGTGAGCAGAAAAACTGAAACTGCACTGGGAATGGGCTTGGCAGTTATTTTTGTTATGGGAATGACTAGCATCATAACATTTGGTTTAAATTTACTTCTGAAAGAATTGAACATTCAATACCTTCAAACAATTGTTTTTATTTTAGTTATCGCTGCTTTAATACAACTTATTGAGATTGTTATCAAGAGATTTGCTCCTTCTTTGTATACTGCGCTCGGAGTGTATCTTCCTTTGATTACTACAAATTGTGCAGTATTAGGCGTCGCTATCATGAATGTTACTGAACTTGCCACACAAAATATATTCACTTCTTTTGTTAACGGTATTAGTTCAGGAATAGGATTCACAGTTGCTTTGTTAATTATGGCGGGTATTAGAGAAAAACTAGAGTATTCAGAAATTCCTGAAAAATTCAAAGGATTTCCCATAACGCTGATTACTGCATCTATTATGGCTATGGCGTTTACCGCGTTTGCAGGCCTAAGTTTTTAGGGAAGAAGAGGAAAAAATGGATTTTAGCAAAGAAATTTTATATCCAGTAATTATTTTAACAGGAATAGCAATATTTTTTTCTATCTTGATAGCTATTTTTAGTAAAAGATTTGCGATAAAAAAAGACCTGCAGGTTGAAACTGTTTTAGGATTGCTTGCAGGGGCAAATTGTGGTGCTTGCGGATATGCCGGATGTGAAGCTTTTGCAAAGGCTCTTGTAAAAGGAGAGGCTAAATTAAGCATGTGCAACGCAACAAATAAGGAATGTAAGAAAAAAATTGGTGCATTACTTGGGACGGATGCTTCTGATGAAGAAACGGTTGTAGTCTGTGCTTGTAT
>Ga0172381_10001288_pt1 | contig 29774 bp, 60 predicted proteins | sample Leawel6488metaG_FD_119754 | JGI IMG/M metagenome (GOLD analysis project Ga0172381, IMG submission 119754) | Leachate microbial communities from a municipal landfill in Southern Ontario, Canada - Leachate well 64-88 metaG | ecosystem: Engineered > Solid waste > Landfill > Unclassified | place... | reverse complement strand
TAAATAATAAAATTTGATTTTGTTTCATGTACATCGATAACTAACATTATAATATTATGTTTTTTGTGTCAACCCCTTGTTCTGATATATATTGTAATAATATGTGCTCTACTAATCTACTTCTATTAGTTGATAATTTTTCAATATTCTCTAAGATTTCTTTATCAATTGAAATTGAAATCTTTTTCTTTTTCTTCTTGTCTTCCATAACATGTCTTTTTTATATTATATATTAAAATCAAAAAGCCAATAAGTATGTTTTTTGAAAATACTTTTATTTATTTTTAACTTTTTACAATATTTCACATATAAAAAAGAAAACTATTTATGTCTCGAAAGAAAATGAAAGAGAAAGATAAGAAATCCAAAATAAATTTGGATATAAATGAAAATCTATTAAATGAATTTGATAATCTTTTAGGTGATAATAAAAGGTCTAGGTTAATAGAAGATTTGTTAAAAAAGTATATTGAAGAGAATAAAAAGAAATTAGAATAATTTTTTAAATAAGAAAATTACGACTATATTTGTAAAAACTAAATGAAATAGATAAAATATGAAAATAATAGTAGATATAAAAGATAAAGATTTATCAGAACTAGAAGAATTATTGTGTAATAACGGAATAAAATATTATGATATAAAAGTCTTAAATCAAACCTTTTCAGAATATATGAAAAGTATCTTTGAAAGAAGAGATTTTGTTTCTGATCAAGATGTACAATTCTTATTCACAGATGAAGACATAAATAATAATATTGATCATTTCCAATCTGCTTGGGAGAATGGTTTAAGCGCATATAAAGCATTAACATTTTTAACATTAAACGAATAATATAAAATAAATATATGGCAAAAGTAACAAAAGTAACAAAAGTAACAAAATTAGTACCTACAGAAAGTTTCTTACCTAATGGTACTTATTCAGGTCTTTGGAGTGGTTATTCAGTAACATTAAAACACAATGGAGAGACATATGAACTTGAAACAGAAGTTGGTGTTAAAGGTATTAATTGTAGATGCACTGTGACCGTTGAAAATGGTGAAGTGAGAGTAAATGTATAAAAGAAGAATAAAATGGGAAGAACTATACCTATACCAACACAAAACAAATCTTATGCAGATTATATTACTGAGAAATTAGGTGAAAACAAATCTTATGCAGATTATATTGCTGAGAAATTAGGTGATAAAATTGATGGTGAGAAAGAAATAAAAAATAAAAAAGCGGTTGCAAGTTACAAGTGTCCAAATTGTGGCGCAAATATAACCATTATGATGCATGGTAGAACTTTAAATGCAGTTAAATGTGAATATTGTGGTGGGATTGTTGGAACAATATAAAATGGATAAAATAAAACCTTGGTGGGTATATCTTGTAGAGTGTTCTGATGGTACACTCTATTGTGGTATAAGTACAGACGTAAATGCCCGAATTGAAAAACACAATAATAAAAAGGGTGCGAAATACACAAAAACAAGAACACCAGTAATATTGAAATATTCAAAAGAATATGAAAATAGAAGTTTAGCCAGTAAAGAAGAATATCGAATCAAACAATTAACAAGAAAACAAAAAGAAGAACTATTCAATGGAAACAACTAAGTTATATGAAAATTATGGTAGAACTTCAGATGATACAATTAAAAGACATCTGAAAAGAATTAAACTCTTAAAAAGAGATGGTGATAAATTCTATGAATATACAACAGAATCAATACAAAAAGTATTGGATAAACCACGAAATATATCATTAGGTTTTGAGTCAGACAATACAATCGAATATGAAATGAAACATATGATTGAAGTAAAAGAAATTTCATATTTATGTAAATCTTCTTCTAGATTTTTCTTAAAACCAGATATTGGTGAAATTTTTGATCAAATTGAAGAAAGTGAATTAAATAGAATAAATGGTATCGCATTTAATCAAGATACACAAGGCGGACCAATAAATGAAGATTATGACCATTTTATTATGACAGCGTGGTTACTTGTATATGATAGACAAAAGAAATTAGAAAGAATTCTGAAAGATGAATAAAAAAGAAAAATTATTAAATAGTAAGAAATACGAAATTTATGGTGATTCAAAAGAACATTGTTTCAATTTGCACCAGGAATCTATCTATGCCACAAGCATTTTTCTTGATAAGAAATGGTATAGAAAAATATTTGGTGGTAATTAAGAATAGTGGTGGATCACCCAGTGGTGTTAGTAAGTGGCGATTACTAAAATTTGGAAAAGATACACCATATATTGGTATGTTTTGTCACTGGACAAATTAACGAAATCAAAACCAAGTAATTTTAACATTTTTTCTGTACCATAATCTAAATGACCTTTACTATATTTATCAAGATTAACAATCATAAAATCATATACTTGTCTATCTATCCACATAAATCTCCATTCTTTACATTCTTCAAGTTTTTTACTGGCTTTAAGTTTGTCTTTTATTTCTTTTGCTTCATCTCTATCATAAGTGAATTTACCATCAACTAGAAATGTTGCAAATTCGTCAATAGTTATACCGAAATGATCTTCGATTAATTTTGTATTATCGTCTTTGATAATATCTTCTATACCACCGTAATCATTATATCTTCCAAAGATTGGTAATGTTGCAGGTTGATATTCTCTTTCGCTGTCTGTATTTTTCTTAAGAGGTAATAATACGCATTGATTATCACTAGTTATTGTTATATTGCTGATTCCACAGCTTACTGACCAACATCCCATATTAATTTGTTTTAAGTATTCGTTTAAATTTTTGTTCTCTTTGATATCGTAATTCTAAGTTTTCTGGTGAGTATTGTTTGTATTGTCCTGAATTATAGACGTAAATTTCATCCCATTCATCATTTAACTTATTATAGTATTGCCATAAATATTTGGGTTGGTCTGACTTAATAGAACCCATGATTTTGGAAACCATATTATTGATTTCTGAATAACTATTTTCATCGATTCGTCTTATTTCAATTTCGGTCTGACTAACTTTAATCATAAAATGGTCTTTTTTACCTTTTATTTTTTCCATATATAATTCTTTTTAATTTTAATTCTCGTTTAATTATTTTTTCATATTTTTCAAAATCTGATATAATAATTTCAAATTTTTGATTTTCATTTTTTCTCCAAGTATCTTTACCATATACAAATATTCTAATATTATCGAGATTGAGATGGTAAAATGAATTGTATGGTTTTCCTTTTCTTAAATATTCTAATACTTTTTGATGTTTCTTAAATAATTCGGAAAAATTTTTTAAATGAAAGTAATTCGAGTTCGGTTCTCTCCAATCAGGACAATGAATATCCGCATGACGTTTTGCGATTAAATATTCATTTTGAAAATCTTTAATATAGAGATGTAATATTTTACATATGTATTCTCTTGACATTTTACATTTAACTCTTGACATTATTTAACCCTTATTACAAATGATTCTTTTTTAGATATTTTTAAAAATAAAAAATCTTTGAAGAATTCAGATAAATCTGTATCAAAATCCCACAAAGCATTTAAGCCAATTAATTGGCATCTTAATTTTCATATTTCATTTGTTGCAATATGTTTAGCAATAAACGAACCTGCATCAAAAATTTCGACAAAATTAATATCAATGTCTTCTTTAATTTTTTTGTCGTTTATTTCTATTTGGTTATTCTTTAATCTGATTTTTATATCAGAACTAAATAAACCCAATTCCGTTTTTAATATTTCGCTTAATTTCATAATTTAAAAAAAATTACATTTTTTCAAAAATCTAGTTGTTCTCACAACTACTTTTTCATTATCATTAAATTGTACTTTCTCACCATCCCAAATACCATAAATTGGAATATCATCATAACGTTCTTTCGTTTTAATTGGAACTCGTTTCAGATATTCAACGGTGTCACCTATTTCAATTTTGGTGAATTGTTCTGGAAGATGATATGTTTCTTTTGTCATATAATTTTATATTTATCTACAAATATACTCAAATCTTTTTGATAATAAAAATTATATGAATATTTTTGAATTGGTGTGAAAAAATCGTATGATTTATCACCTAAGATATAATCATCAATCCAATAGAAATCATTTTTAATTAAATAAATAACTGAATTATCCCACCGTAAGAAAGCATTGACATAAATTTTTATTGAGTTAAATGTTCCTAATTCATATAGAAATGAATGTTCTGTATTATGAAGCTTCTCTCCTACCCGATATAAATGTTTAAAATCTTTATTATCTGATAAATTCGAAGCAATTTGACCGTTAGTTACTATTATATAGTTTGACATAGTATCAGACGGTGTGACCCTCTGTGAAAATAAACCTGAACGCCTTGTTGTGTTTAATACTCTTGAAATTTTCTTTTCTCTCAGAAAATTCTTAAAAATAGGCATATCTCGATAAGAACTTATATTTTGTGTGAATAAATTTTGGTCTAATACGGATTGAGTCGCTAATATAATTGATTGTTTTACATCATTACCAATCAAATCATGTTCATGTTCTTGATATGATGTTAATCTACAAGAACCTGTTACTTGTTTAAGTAACAGGTTTTCTATATTTGGTTTTTCGATTCGACCTGGATACATATATCACACAATTCTTTTTAATTTTTTTTCTCTGTCTATGAAAACACCATATTTAGTTCTATTACCATTTGCATCTGTGAAACAACGAGGACATTGATCTTCACCTTGAATATTTACAAATTCGTAATTACAGTTTTTACATGTACAATATGTTTTAGAATCTTTGAAATCTACATCATTTTCCAGACACCAAAAAATATCATCTTTCATATCTATATATGAATCACCATAACCATCATCAAATTCTGGTAAAATTACATTTAAATCATATAAACTATCCCAATCTTCATTGTTGCATGTATTGACTAACATATAATCACCATAAGATTTTATATATGTATCATAATTACAAGAATAGAATCTAACTGAAGTATCAGGATTTCTATTACTTTTTTCTAATCTTTTTAATTGCGGTTTATAATCCACAATTTGTAACATATCTTTTGCTAAATCAAATACATTTTTATATTTTCCATCCTTTTTAATGATGAATGAACTTGAACTACTATTACTTACAAAACCTTGTCTTATTTTCATTTATTCGTCTTTTAAAATTCTTTCTAATTTCTTTCTTCTTTTTTCCAGTTGCATTTTTTTATACCAAGGTAAATTTTCCACATTTATGATATATTTAAACATTGTTGCATTAATAAACTTTGGATCTGGTAAAAACCTTATATTGGCTTTATATCCTTCTCCGTGATTTTTTGGGTCATAAAAATTATTCATTTGTAAAAGTTTTTTAATTTTTCTAACTCTTCTTCTAATCTATCTGGTATGTGATGTGGTGGTAAGTGTGAAGGACCATCTTTAACAGTTGAATAACAAGTACCACCACAAAATTGTGTTGAATATTCATCTGGGTTATCAGGATTTGGTCTATGTAGATATTCAATTCCAGAAACAATAGTTTCATAAAATCTATCTTTATGAGGTTGATCAAATTCACTCACATCTTCATTATACATATCATGTACGATATCATAACATTCTATAAATGCACCTTTACCTAATTTAATGTCAATTAGTCTAAATAATACTTCATAACAAGATAAAAATTCTTTGAAAGATTCTTCTTTCATATCTAAATAATCTTTTACTGAAAGACTTTCAATTTTATCACAATTCTCACAATAACGTTGATATATTGGTGGATTTGTCTTTGTTGTATATACATATTTTGACCATTTGTGTTTTCCGAAAAAACAATTTATTTTTCCCATATTATTTCTGTGTATCGAAATCGAAATCATTTTCGAATTCTTCCATTAATATTCTCTCTAATTTTTTCATTCTTGCAACATTCTGTACAAATTGTGCAGATTGTTCTATAAGTTCATTACCATTCATATCAAGAACGAAGTAACTACCTTTTTCTAAGTGTCTTAAAAGTTTCATAGCATCTGATTCATTCTTAAAACAAATAGCAGTTTTTCCATTCTTAGTACACTTTTTAGTACCTTTCACCTTAGAAAGTTTCATAGCATCTTTAATTATTTCACTTTCTTTCAAACCTTCATAATAAACACTATTGTAGTGTCCATTTGAATCAAATTCTGGTAATCTATAATCTTCGTGCATGAAACATACAATTGTAGAAAATTCACCAGTGCCTTTGTAAGTCTTATACTGTTCTCTAACAGCTGAACCATATTGAGCAGTAACTTTAACAAAGTCCATTAAAGAATCATAATATTCAAGTGCATTGAAATCTGACTCTTTACCTTTCTTACTGTTTGTCCATTCAAAAACTTGAATGTCTTTAGAATCGTTTCTTGAAAATTCTGGTGCTGCAGTGCTTCCATATCCACCAATCCATTCTGGTGTACCACAACCAATTTCAGGTGATTGGTCTTGATAATGTTTATTTAATTGATACACTTTTTCGTGATAACCGAATCTACCCATTAAACTAGCTTTTACTTTACCTAAATCATCAAATGTTTTAGAAGCGCCTTTTTTAGGTTTACCAGTTTGGTAATCTTGTGTATCAATTCTATAAGGTTCTCCTTTAAAGTAAATTTTGTATTTAGGTTTTGCATTTTGAATCGCAGAAAGATCCTCAAAATGAGCAGTATCTAATCTACTTTTAATTGCTTTGATAGCAGAAGTAAAGATTGTACCTTTGTGTGGTCCAGATATAACTTTAAGTGCTACCTGAGTGTCCCAATCAACATTTTCATACTCGCTTGAACTTTTGAAGCCACCTTGGCTCCAATGAGACATTTTATATATTTCGATTTCAGTATCTTTATCGAGTGTGATTAAAGGTTTGATTTCACCAATTTTGCAAATATACTTGCTCATATTTGCCTTTTCAGTCATTTCTGATAATTTGGTAGGACCAATATGACTATAAACAACATCGCCTTCTTTCGATTTGTTTATAACAGTAACCATAACGCCAATTATTTCATCAGTGTAGTATATTTGTGAACCATATTCTATACCAATTCTTTTAGGGTCCAATCTTTTAGGATCTAAACCTTCAGTATTTTTAATGTATTCTCCGTTAAATACTCTATATGCAATGTTTGGTAGTGCTAATAATTCTGGTAATTTCTCAGTCATTCTTCTTCGATTATCACCTCTATCCCATGGAATCGAAACATATTTATAATCGTAAAAAAGAGGAGTTTTAGTTGTGAGGACACATTTTTGTCCTTCTTTCATCGTTTTTTCTGTTAATTTTGGCATGGTATTTTTAGTTTTTTAGTAATAAAATATAAATATTATTTTTCATCTCCGACAATTCTCTCCAATTTTTGTTCTCTCATGAAATTTTTTCGTTTTTCTTTTGGTAAACCACTTAATAACTTTTCATTCTCATCAATTTCAGCTTGTCTTATTTTTGCAGCATTTCGTCTCATAAACAAATCATATAATTCATTTTCAATTTTTTGTTCATCTGTGAGTTCATTTTTCCAAAACCAAAATCCGGTTATTTTATTTTTACACACATTTACTTTAAATACAGTTGATTTATAAGTTGAATTTTTATCTTCCATTCTGATTGTAATATTACCTAACTGGTCATTCTTATTATAATCTATATTATAATCATAAGAAAATAAACCATATTGTATATGATTTGTATTTTTCAATATATCTTTATTTAGTTCTGATATAAAATAATTAATTATATCATATTTTATTGTGTCTTTTAATGTCATATTATTTTATTTTTACGGTTTCCATATGGTTTTTCATCATATTTGCAATAATTGGTTCACCTATTTTATCAATAACTGACATCATTTCATCATATTCTTTTTGACTAACAGGATTACCACTATTTATTTTATCAAGAACTTTTTGAATTTCTGTATGATTTTTTGTTTTTTCTACAACTGATTTTTGATGATCTTTATTTTCTAATACAGAATATCTAATATCATGAATGTTGGCAGCGAATGTTTTTACTGGTGATTTTACAATCGTGTCAAATTCTGTTAATATTCTAACAGAAGAGTCTATCATATCAGTTATAATACTCATGTCAGCTGTAATAATTAAAACTTCTTTCAGTTTAGAATTAACAACCATTGAAATGAAATGAGTTTTTTGTTGAGCACTTAATTCCTTCTCTGGAAACAACATAATGTTTGGTGCATAATCAATTTCTATTGTTCTTTCAGTATGATAAGGTGCGACTAAACACTTGATAATCTTATCATTATACATCATCTTTGAGTTGTTTATACCTTCTGTCGTAAGGTCAAATAAATGTTTTTCTAATTTCATGTTTTATTTTTTTTTAATGTTTTTAATAGTTATATACCATAACTTGGTAAATAAGATCCGACTCTCTAAGTTCTAATAATTCTAATATTTTTTGGTCTACCACTTTTATATTTAAATCACTTTTCTCAAACTCGAAATTGAAATCTTGACCAGTTCTAATATCACTATCATCATCTGTTAATATAAAAGCTAATGTTATTTCTGAATGATAATCGCCATAATTCCAAGTTAGCTTATGATTTTCTTCAAACCAACTTTTCAAATCATAATCCAAATCATCATCTTCATCATCTTCTATATCCCATATTTCACCTGTTTCTTTTGAAATGAATTCTAACAGTCTTGGTAAGACTACATCATTCCAATCACTTTCTTCATATGATATTCCTAATCCTAATGTTATTTTTACGTATCCCATGTCTTTATTTTTTAAGTATTTTATTTAATTTATTTTCTCTCTTTATTAATTGATATTCTTTATCTGTAATACAAGCCTTTAAGGTTTTATCTAATTTTATTTTAAGTTCATTTGATTCGATGTGATCAACTTTATAAATCCAATTTTCATTTATATGTATATGATCCATAAAATCATTTTCTACACTATAATAAATCGTATATACATCATCATCTTTTGGTAAAGATGTTATTACACCAACTTTTATTACATAATTATTTTTATCAAAAATAGTTACGTAATCACCTATTTTAAATTTAAGATTTTCTGGTTTAACACTATCATATTGTATTCTTTTTATAAAGTCTCCTTTATCATTAAAAAACAATACATAGTTATCTGAAAATCTTGTATCCATTTCTATTTCATCACAATAAATTTTTTGAATAAATTCAGGGTACTCTTCAAAATATTCTTCTTGTTCTTCTCGATACTTGCAAATAGCAAGACTTACATTCTCTATACTAGAATAATATCCAAGATCTTCGTCATGTAAACTTGTTACATCAGAAATATCTTTCGTGACTTCAGTTGTGATTATATGTAATTGATAAAATATCATTTATTTTTTAATTTATTAAAATCTTTTATGAAACCAGGTATAATGTTTTTAAAAATTGATTTTATTAAAAGCCAAATTAGAAATATTCCTGGAACTATAATAACAATAGTATCAAAAGTGTATTTTAGATGTACTTGTGACATTTAATTTTAATTCATGATATATTGGCATACAATCAACAAAAATCGTACTGGTTTTGTCACAACCATAATTATTATAATATTTTATATCTTCAGTATGTGTGTGTCCTATGATTTGATGATATCCTTTTAATGGTTTTGTATATGTTTCTATTTTGTCTGCCCAAAAAATACCACCTTCTTTTTTAATTCCACCACGATACCAAGAAACATGAAACAACGCTTTATAATTTGGGTATAAATTGTTTAATGTTTCTGACAATGTTTCTTCAGTATCATGTTGTTTAATATAAATATTGTAGAAACCCCGATGTATACCAGCATGTGTAAATATGTATTTGTCTGTATTTGAATGTATTTCAAAAGACACTTGAAAAAGATTTTTGTTTCGATTTAAGATATCAAATAAATCATATTTCATTTCTGTACGATATCCACTACATGAAAATTCTTTTGAATCAAATAAATACTGTAGTTCATGATTTCCTAATAATAATATTACTTTTTCAGGATATTTAAGTTTTAATTCAATTATATCAATAAGATTTTTCCTTATTTCTTCATTACTTTTAGTAAAAGAATCAACATAATCACCCATAAAAACGATAAAATCATATTTGTCTATGTTTGTTTCTACCTCATTAGGTAGAAAGTATTCTAATGGTAGTTTCCAACTATCTTCACCATGAAGATCACCAATAATTAATATTTCTTTTTCTTTAATCATATTTTAAAATATTTTTAGATTTTTATTATTTCGTGATAATTCAATTTTAGTCATCAATGCAACTATTATTGAAATAATTACTGAAACAATTTTTATAAAAGTAAGGTTAGTATTTTGTATATCACCAACGGTATCTAAGGTTGTTATAAACAATCCGAAGAAAAACATGTATGATGCGATGAATATCGCAATTCTTATTAAAAATTTCATAATATCAATTTTAAGTTTGTAACTAAGAAACGAGTCTACCACATTTATCACAACGATACATATTGCCAATATTTTGACCTTTTGAATCCGTACATTCATCACAGCAAATGATATAATCACCAGTTTCAAAACCCCAAATTGTATGAAGTAAATTCCAGTGTTCTGTTCTCGTTTGTCCATATACGGAAGTAATTAAAACTTCCATTTCGTTACTTTCTTCGTTAACAACATCAACAACACACAAGCCAGTAAACCATTTGCTAATAAATTTCATTCCTTTTTTAAGTTCCATATTTTAAAGTTTAATTCTACAAATATACTAAAATAATTCAAATAAAAAATTATAATAATCTTTTTAATTTTTTCTCCCTGATATAATTTTTATATTTTTCTCTTAGTAATATTTCTTCATCGCCCAAATGACTGTTAGATTCAGTATCATCATTTTCATCAAAAGGAAAATATTCAAATACACTAAATTGAATATCTGATTTCATTTCTATGAAACCATGTTCATTTATAAGTTTTTTAATAATGTCTATATCATTTTTGAAAACACCACAACCCCAAGCACCAAGAATTATGTTTTTACAACCATTCTGTTTAGCCAATGTGAACATGAGAAGAATTTTTTTCATCATTATTTCCTTGTAATTTTCTGGTTTTCTTCTTCCATTAAGATTTACTGCTGCAATTGTAATAACATCTAATGTTACTGGTTTCATTGGTTGATAATATTTATCTTTGATAAAGACAACATCTTTTGAATAGATTGCTTCATCATCTTTTAATGGATATAAATCTTCACTAATTGTATAAAGATTAGAACATCTGAAGAGACATTCTTCTTGTGCCTTCGCACCTCTTGCAACACCACCACCAGGACGTTTATAGGACGCCATATTCAAGATACATGTTTTACCAAGTAATGAATATAGTACTCCTGCCGAAACTGTATCAGAATTGATTACTATGACTTTTGATTTTTTACCATCTAAAGTAAATAGTGCTTCTTTTGTTGTGTGTTTTGTAGATTTAGTATTTGTTTTTATGTTTTCAAATCTATTTTTCGTATCTACGAAAACATTTATTAATTCTTGGCTCATAATTATTTTATTAAATTTTTAAAAAATTGTGTAAATACTTTGAATTTTGTATCTACTCCTGTTTCTTCATTTGTATGACCCAAAAAGATTCAATCAACTTTGGAAAAAAGGTGATCTTGAAATGTATTCAGATGGTCACACATTATTATCAAAAAATAACAATTATGTATATAATTATGGTAGAGGTGATGAAACAAGTATCGAATCATATTTTGATGTGCCTGAAGAATTAAAATATCTTAAAGAAAAAACATCTACTGAAACTTGGCGTTTATTACCTAAAAATAAAGCCATGGAAAAATTGTCTTATATACTTGGTACTAGATATGATTTTTTACAATCACGTATCTATTCATTAGATACTTATATCATTGAAATGGAAAACAAAAAAGAAGAAACATTATTACACAAAAAATATTACGCTGATTTAGAGACTTGGGGAGACAGAATTGTTGAATTGTGTAATTTATCTTCCAATTTACATCCAATGTCTGGTGATTTTGTTCCACATAAATTATATTTAACACCTCAGTGTGGAGAATATGAACAACATCAAAAAATCTTAGAAAGATTTGCTGAGATTAATAAATCATATCGTAGATGAAGATGAATAATAATTATAGTTAATGATTTTTTTATCATTATACTTCTCTAATAATAATTTTAATTTTTCATTATTAGTTACATTTTTTATTAATTCTGTTTCTGTGATTCTGTTTTTTCTTAGAATACTTTTAGAGTCATTAGACATCTTATATTTTTGTGAGCCAACAAAAACAAAGATTAAATTAGATAATTCATCTTTAAATCGTTGAATGATATCATTCATATGTTGAGTATTCAACAATAGTCTGTGTGTGGCGATTGCAAATATCTTTTCATCACTTTTCAAGACTCTTTTGTATAAATCTATCATCATGATATATCCTTTACCAAAACCCGTTGGAGAACAAACATTTAGTAATGTAGAATTTTGCATTTTATCAAAGATAGGTCTTTGATCTTTATTTAATTTTTTTAAAATTTCTTCCATTTTTAATATTTTTCATTTTTAATTGCGAAATCTATTCTTTCTCTACAAGAATCCCAAAATCCTCGATTATAATCGCTGATAATGATTTATCATTGCTTATACCATAATTACCAAATGTTAATGTGGATGATTTCATTACATTTGTTTCAGTATTCCAATGTATGCCTTGACAATTTGTGAAAATTATCAAATTCTCACTTAATTTCGGATCAACATCATATGCTTTATATGAAATACCTTGGAAATTCTTCAAATCTTTTATTGTTAATAATTCCATTGGATTTGAACGAAATTTAACTTGAATTGTACATTTTTGTCCATGATAATTTCGACCTACACCATCCACTCCATAATCATCTTCATTTATTGTTAAATAATCTGAAATACCAACTCTATTGTCAGATTTTGTTATTTTAAAAAATAATTCAGCAAATATTTCAAATAAATCACCTTTCAACATATCTTCAGTATAATCTTCATCGGTTTTATCATCTATAATTTGCCAATAATTTTGTGATAGTTCAATTATTTGTTTTTCTAATTCTGAGAATTTATTTATACCAATCAAAAATTCATCAAAAATTCCAATATAACAAAATAACTCAAACCTCTTATGAGTAATAAAAAATTCCTTGAATTCTAATTCTATTTTAACTGGCTCTATCTCTATATCAGCACCAGATAAGAAATCATCAAATGATGTATTCATATTAATAGTTTTTTTCTTAACTGCAACATCAAGCATATTTCTTATTTCTTCTACGGTATATTTTCTTTCCATCTTTTAATTTTAATTTACAAATATACAAAAAAAAGTCTGATAATAAAAATTATCTGACCTGCATAAATACAATTCATATTGTAAAATACAAACAACAAAAACTTATTTAATTGTTGATAAATATTTTATTCACAATAAACAAGTTTCACAAATGTTAGTCGACCAAGATAAAGAAACCCCACAATCATGACAATTTTCAAAATCTACATCCGTTAATAATTTATCTTTCTTTATGCAGTAACATTTTTTCATTTCAAAATTCTTTTTAATTTTTCTTGTCTCTTATAATTTCTTACCAATTTCTTCATTGTTGAATACTCTGAATAATATTTCACAGTTTGATTATAAGATTCTTCAGAATTTAATAATATAGTTTGACATCTATTATCACCACAATCACTACAACTTGAAAATTCGTTATTTGTCACTAATTTATCATATTTTTTGCAATAACAATTTTTCATTTGAGAATTCTTTTCAATTTTTCTTCTCTCTTATAATTTCTTACCAATTTTTTCATTGTTGGAAAATCTGAATAATTCTTTCCTGGAAGTAAACCATAATCAGACATTAATAATAAACTAGTTCCACATAGCGTTTGACCATCAGCCCAACCGCAATACAGGCATCTTTTAAATTCATTGTCTGTTATTAATTTATTTTTATGTTTACAATAGCAATTTTTCATTTTAGAATTCTTTTCAATTTTTCTTGTCTTATATGATTTCTGACAAATTTTTTCATCATTGGATAATCCGAATTTGACGTATGGAAATCAAATTCATCACCTAATAATTTTATAGTTTTACAACCATCATAACAAATATTACAACAAGAAAAATAATCTTCTGATATTAATTTATCTTCCTTTACACAATAACAACTATAATTTTTCATTTCAGAATTCTTTTCAATTTACCTTCTCGGTCATCTTTTAATATTTGTTCACAGAAATTCATTCTCAACCTTTGCCGAGTTGTATCGAAATCTAAAGGTGACATATCACGACAAATATGACAACAAATACATTCAACACAATCATCAATTTCTCCAAGTAGACCTTCACATATTCCTGCTGTATCGAGCATGTGTTTTGCTTGATATATTTTAGTTTTATTGTCCATCTAAAATTCTTTTTAATTTATCTTCTCTTTTGTAATTTCTGACTAATTTTTTCATTGTTGGTAATTCTGAATAATCATTATAATAATCAATTTCTCCTTCTTCTGTTAATAATAACATAGTTTTACAACTAAATCCGCAATTATTACAATCTTTAAATTTTGCAATCGTTATTAATTTATCTTCTTTTACACAATAACAATTTTTCATTCAGAATTCTTTTTAATTTTTCTTCTCTTAATATTTTTTTGCAAACTTCAATTCTCGCTTCATTATTGTCTTTTATATTAGTTGTCTTTATACAAATATGAAAGCATATACAATCATTACAATCTATTGATTCGTAGACATATCCTGAATAATATTCAGGACATATGCCATCAATCATAATTTGTTTTGCTTGTCTTATTTTATTCATCTAAAATTCTTTTTAATTTATTTTCTCTTAATATTTGATGACAAATTTTTAATCTGGTTTTTCTAAAAGCATCGACATTTGTTGGTTCAACATCATCATCGTAACAAATATGACTACATATACAATCAAAGCAATCGATGAGATATGTTTCAGTGTAAGTTCTACCAAAATAGTCTTCACATATACCATCGTTTTTGAGTATTTGAATAGCTTGTTTTATTTTAGATTCTCTATCCATATTAGTTTCTCTATCCATATTTACAGAGAACACTTTTATCAGTAAAAGTGTTCGATAAAATGTTTAATCAAATAAAGTTTTATTTTTATTTAACCCTAGCATCATATTACAACGAACTTGTTCTTCATAATTTCCTGAACCCTTTCCAGGATCATCTCCAATCTTTACAACATGAACCCATTCACCATTAACAAACACTTCAGATAATTTAATTACTATATTTAATGCTTTTTCAGGGAAATCATTTGTTAACCAAGTACCTATACCATAAGATTTTTGTGAGGTTGGCATTTTGAAAGAATCGTGTAAATTATCAAGTTGTTCATGACTTTTGATAGAGTCTGAGAATACATAGTTTTTAGTGAGTGGGTTTATTCCTAGTTTTTTATAATGATTGACGACTTTTTCTGCCCATACAAGAGGATTTCCAGAATCTTGTCTTAAACCATCAAATAATTTGGCGTGATATGTGTCAAAAGTTTTTAGAAATACATCAGTTGTGAAAGTGTCAGGTAAACCAATACCAAGTTCGCCACGATATACATCAGACCAAACATCATTTGCCATTCTGTTTGCCATTTTATAACCAAATAAGGCAGAATGGAACATATACCATTCGTGTGCTACGGTTCCAATAACTTTTAGACCGTATTTCATAGCAAAATGAACATTTGAAGTACCAATCATAGTATTCATACCATTACTAAATAAGCCTCTGATTACAGCATCTTGAACATCATATGAACGTCTACGTCTTGTTCCCATTTCAACAACTCGTTGGTTATTCATATAGAAACGCATAGATTTCTTTTCTGCATCTATACGAACTTGATTTAAATTGACTGGAATATCTTTGAAATATAATTCAGATGTAATTGACATCAATATAGTTTCCCATAATATTAATGAGTGATAGTAACCTTCACCGTTCATGTTTAATGTGCCGTCTGAATTTTGAAAAATTGCGACTTCTGATGGATCAAATGAATAACCAAGTAAATATTTAATAGTTATTTCTGAAATCCAAGGAACATTTTTTCTAAGGAAATTTGCTTCATCTTCTGTTATGCCTTTGATTTTAGATAGATGTTGGACTTCTTTTATGATTAACTTATCAAATCCTACTGGGTACTTTGTGTTATTTCTATCGTTGAATTTAAATTTTACTCTATAATCAGGATATTTTAATATAACAGCGTTTAACATTGTTATTTTATAAAGATCCAAGTCAATTAAGCTTCTAATTATTGCCATAGTTTTAAGTTTTAGTATTATTCATAACAAAAGTAATGTTTTTTTACCAATTAAAAAAAATTACCAATCTAATTTAAAACCAATTATTTCATTATCAAGTGCAAATTTTGCTATTTTATCAATAACTTCAGATTTTTTCTTTTTTAATACACTATTGAAATCACCTCGACAAGTGACAACAATCATTTCTTCATTTATCAAATCTTCTTCATCTTCATCATCAAGAATATCTGATATAATATCCATATAATACACAGTTTCATACCTTTCTGAATTTTCATACAAAAAATCATCTGTGATATCACAAATGTAATCCTTTTTAGGATTTAAACCTGCTTTTTTTGCAGCGTGTTTTTCTAATAGAACACATTCACGATGCCAATCATCAAGTTCATTATTTACAAATGGTGAAACTCCCCAAATATTTAGTTCAGTTATTTGACCTAGCTTTTTAACATTTGATAATGTGTTATCATTTAATATTTCCGTTATCAACTCCTTTTTAGCCTCATTAAATTTTTCAATTCTATTCATTTTCGATTGTTTTTGAATTATTATTACACTGTTCACATAAATTGCATTTGATACAAAAAGTTTTGCCTTCTTTTATCGTTTCATCAAAAGCGTCAATATATTCTTCTATTGTTATTTGTTTAATTTTACCTTTGTTGTGTTCTCTAATAAGAATCCAACCGTTTAAAAAATTCTTGGCTTGTTTCTTAGTTATTTTCATTTTTTATAATACTTAATTCTACATTATAACCAAAAGATGCTGCAATATCTCTAATCACATCTTTAAGTTTTTCCTCACCTTGTTGGACTTCTTCTTCACTCAAATCTGATTGTGATTGTAAACCAGACATTTCAATATAACCAAAATGTAATCTATTTTTCATTTTTTCCATTTGTAAAATAGTATCTTTACCCTGATTCATATCAATAACTATTTCTTGACATCTTTCATCAATATAAACAGGTATTCCATCATCATACACTTTGTTTTCTTTTAAAAATTCCATTAAACTATCAAAGGCATCATTTATCGTATAACCTTCTGCATAAATGAATGGATATTCAACAACACTAGCAAAATATTTATCTGCTCGTAATTGAAATGTTAATGTTAATTTTTGTGGTTTTTCCATATAATATTTTATTTTTTGTTTAATTCATTCTGATTTGGAGGTCACAAATTGTGACCTCCAATTTTCAGATATGTTTGAGGTGATTTTTGTATTATCCCGTGAATCACACACAAAACACTGCCGACATACGTTTCGGTGAGAATTCCAGTCTATTATATCTCCATCTTCGTTCCATAGTGAGCGCTCACTAGAGGGCTATATTTTATTTTTATAATATTATAACAAATTAGTTTGTTATTCTTGAAAGTTTTTTAATTCTCATTTCTTGTTTCCAAGTTTTTGGATCTATTTCTTTCAAAGAATTTAATTTATTCATTTCGCAGTTGTGTATTGATTTTTTAATTTTTTTTATAGTGAATATATCAAAAACTATACAAAGGCTCCAAAGAACAAAACATATAATACTTATTGTAACGGATTTCTCAGCAGAAAAATCCATGAACATTTTTATACCATAAATTAAAGATAGAATAGCGTGTAGTACCAATAAAAAATATTGCCATCTTATCCTTTTTTTATTACTTTTGATGCTATCGTTTTCAAATTTAATTTGAAGTTCATGAAATTCTTTCATACTATCATACATATTTTAATTTTTTAATTATATTATTTACTTCTTCTATTACTATATCTTTTTCATCTAGAATTTGTTTTATTTCCATTAAAGTGTCAATGGTAATCTGTGATATAACATGAACCCATATCGGTCTGTATATACCAACGTTCACATTTCACAATACTATCACCATATGTGCCGTCTTTTTGTATATTATCTAACAACAATATTGGTTGTTGTCCTACTTGGAATCTATAAATCATTTTTTTATTTTTTTAATATTCTACTTAATTTATATTCTCTGTCTTTTTGTTTTTCTAACTTTCTTATTTCTATCATAATATCTTCACGACTAGATTCTTTACCAAAAGTCATTAAAGTATAACCATTTTCTATTATATCTACATGAAAAAGATCGAAAAATATACATAAACCATATTTACATAAAAATCTTCTATCAACTGAAATTTGTGGTCGATAGAAGTATCCTATTAATTTATATTTTGATGCTAGTTTGTCTATATTTCTCCTCGGATAAGTTGGTGGGCACCAACCTTCTGATTCTAAATCTTCATATAAAGACATATTACTCGATTTTAGCTGACAATTGTCTTCTAATCAATTCTTCATATCTAGGTTTTAATTCATCATATGAACCACCTTTAACATCACATTTACCTTTATAATGAATTAGTGTAGCACATTGTTCAGCCTGGAATGGTTCATGCTCACAAACTTCTACTAGTGATTGAATCACCCATTGAAAGGTGTTGTTGTCATTATAAACAACGATACATTTCTTATCTGAATTTTTATTTTGGTTGTCTACTTTATCTTTTAAATCTTCTTTAATCATTTTTCGTATATATTTTTTAAATTTAGTTCACCAGCCTTTGCTTTAATTACGAAATTCTCAAAATCTAATCCAGTTACATCACCATATAGTTCATATAGTTTGTCTGTTGATACGGTAATATCGAACACATATCCTTCATCATTTTCTATTACAAACCACCACATATTAAGATCATACATGAATGGTTCTTTTGTAATTTTATAATTAAATTTTAATCTATCAATTGGTTTCATAAGAAATTCTTTTTTATCTATATATTGTATTTTTTATAAACAAAAATGTTTATTTTATTTTTGTTTTATAGACCCACAAGAAATACATACTAAAATATCACTATCATCAAATCCAGTATCAGGCAACATTATATCACCACAGTTTTCACAAATATCATCATCTTCAACAGAATCATAAGCATAATCATAGTCTGAGTACATATTATGAGAGTTGAGTTCATATTTTTGTAATTTATTTCCTAATGTAGTAATAAAATCAATTCCAACATCAATACCTTTTTGAACATATCTAGTATCAACATATTCTTGGTTTGAATGCCAATTGAAATATCCAGTAGGTAAATTGAAACAAGAGAAGTCAAATTTTTCTTTTAATGGTAAAATGTCTGTGTATGGATCGTCTGAGTAGTTAGAAATCTTATATTTTTCTAATATAGGTTTAACTATTTTAAGAGATTCTTCTGAATATACGTTAATTCCTGATAAAGTTTTTGTGAACCAGTTTCCCGTTGGTCCATCAAATTGAATAACATAACCAACATTTTTGAAAAATGATAAATCACAATTACTTGAACCAAGACAACCAAATTCTTCTTCAACAAAAAATGCGGCTTTAATTTTATCAAATTTCTCCATCATTTGTAAACAAATAAAAACTCCTGCTAAATCATCACCAGATATTCCAGTTCTTTTATTGGTATTTGGCATATAAGCAAATAATTTCATTTTATTTGTTTCTTTTTTACCAAACCTAATATCTTTTCTTTCATTATTTTTCACTAATTCAATATGTTCTTCAAACACACTATCAGTATGAGCACAAACACAAGGAAAAAATTCACCTTTATCTAATTTTCCTTTTTCAAAATATACATTACCTTTCTTATCTTGATGAACAGTATAACCTTTATCTGTACCGTGCTGTATAAGGTAATTCAGAACTAATTGTTCCATTCCAAAGTAAGAAGGTATTGATAAAATTTCTATAAGTTGATTTATTTTGTCGTTTTCCATAATACAAAGATAAGGATATTATCTGAAAAATAAAAATGTTATATGTCGAAAATACGACATATAACTAAAAATTTAACGAAAAATAAGATGAATTTAGACTCTATTTGTTTAATATATAACATTAAACAAAAAATGAATTATGAGAATATTTACAAGTGAAGAAATTAAAGAAATACAAGATAGAATATTAAATGGTCTTACAAGAAAAGAAAATATTTTTTATTTAGGAAATAAGGATATCAAAAAATCTAATGTGGTGATAAATTATACACAACATGAAATGATAGAATATGCGAAATGTTATTCTGATAAAGTTTATTTTATTGAAAAATATTTAGGATTAAAATTATTTGATTTCCAAAAGCAGATGATTGAACATTATAATAACAATCGTTTCACTATTTTTATGAAATCTGATCAAATTGGATATGCGAAAATTATGGGAGCATTACAATTACATGATTTAATATTTAAACAGGAACATATTATTTTATACATTGATAATAAAGGACAAAATTCAGTTGAATTTCTCGATAAGATTAAAGAACACTATAAAAAATTACCATTCTTTTTAAAACCAGGAGTAATTAATTGGAATCAAAAAAACATAGTTTTTGATAATAATAATAGAATAGAAACAATATCAAATATTAATATTAATAATTTTAGTATTGGTTATACTATTAGCACATTGATTATAAATGAATTTGCATATATACCAAATATAGAAACGTTATATAGAAGTTTAATTCCATCTATAACATCATTGAACAATTGTCGAATTATACTATCATCAGCGCCTAATGGTCACAATTTATTTAGTAAATTGGTTCAAAATTCTGAACTAGAAAGTACCAATCCAGACAAAAATAAGTATGAAACTATGAGAATTTATTGGTGGAATGTTCCTGGTAGAGATGAAACATGGAAAAAGAATCAAATAGAATTATTGGGTGGTGATGAATACGCAGAGAAAATTTTCAATGTTAGATATGAGTTCAAATTTTCAATGTTAGATATGAGTTCAAAATAGTCAATAACAATAAAAAAAGCCTACGTGATTAAATCGTAGGCTTTTCGAATAAATTTCTAACATATAAAGTAATCAACTGAGTATGTTAAAAATCACTCTATACTTCAGTAATCGCCAGTATCAGGCGTTGGGACCAATCATTCCCACATTAACCAATATTACTTAATGTCTTCAAAATCAACATCTTGGACATCATCTGTTGGTGGTGTTTGTGAATCATTTTGTGTGGTTGATTCATTAGATTTCGCATACATTCTTTGTGAAACTTCGTTCCATGTTTCTGTCAATAATGTCATATTTTCTTTGATTAAATCCACATCTTTTGCTTCATATGATTTTTTTAAAGTTTCAAGTTTATCTTTTAACTTAGTTTTATCTTCATCTTGAAGTTTTCCATCAAATTCTTTCATTTGTTTTTCTGTTGTGAAAATCATAGAATCGGCTTGATTTAATGTATCAACTTTTTCTTTCTCAATTTTGTCTGCGGCTTCATAGGCTTTAGCTTCTTCACGCATTCTTTCAATTTCATTTTTATCAAGATTGGTAGAACCTTCGATTCTAATAGATTGAACTTTGCCCGTACCTTTATCTAAGGCTTTAACTGAAAGGATACCATTTGCATCAATATCAAATGTCACTTCTATCTGCGGAATTCCTCTTGGTGCTGGTGGTAAACCATCTAACATAAATCTACCTAATGATTTATTATCTTTTGCGAATTGTCTTTCTCCTTGAAGTACATGAATTTCAACACTTGGTTGGTTGTCTGCGGCTGTCGAGAAAATTTGTGATTTTGTAGTAGGTATTGTAGTATTACTATCAATAAGTTTTGTTGATATATTACCCATCGTTTCGATACCTAATGATAATGGTGTAACATCTAATAAAAGAACATCATGAACATCTCCTGAAAGTACACCACCTTGAATTGCTGCACCAATAGATACTGATTCATCTGGGTTTACTGCCTTAGAAGGTTCTTTACCAAAAATCTTTTTAACCATTTCTTGAACAGCTGGAATTCTTGTGGAACCACCAACTAAAAGAATTTCATTAATTTGTGACTTTTCAAAACCAGAATCACTAATAGCTTTCTCACATGGACCTTGAAGTTTATTCAATAAACCATCAACTAATCTTTCAAAATCTGATCTTGATATAGTTTTAACTAAGTGTTTAGGAATACCATCAACAGGCATGATATATGGTAAGTTAATTTCAGTTGATGATGAACTCGATAATTCGATTTTTGCTTTTTCTGCTGCTTCACGAAGTCTTTGTAATGCCATAGGATCCTTTCTTAAGTCAAGACCAAATTCCTTTTCAAAACCATCAGCGAGATAGTTGATTATAACTTGATCAAAATCATCACCACCTAAATGTGTATCACCATTGGTTGATTTAACTTCAAAAACTCCACCACCTAATTCGAGAATAGAAATATCAAATGTTCCACCTCCTAAGTCGAATACAGCGACAGTTTTATCATCATCAATTTTCTTATCAAGACCATATGCTAATGCTGCCGCAGTAGGTTCATTGATAATTCTTTCTACTTTAAGACCAGCAATTTCACCTGCCTCTTTTGTTGCTTGTCTCTGAGAATCAGAAAAATACGCAGGCACAGTAATAACAGCAGATGTTACAGCATGTCCAAGATAATCTTCTGCCGTTTTTTTCATCTTCTGAAGAATTATTGCCGAAATTTCTTGTGGTGTATAAGTTTTATCGTTAATCTTAACTTTTGGTACACCATTTTCATCTACAACTTTATAAGAACAGTTTTCAATTTCTTTGATAACGTTCTTATATTTTTCACCCATAAACCTTTTTATTGATGTTACGGTTCTCTCTGAATTTGTAACCGCTTGCCTTTTGGCTGAATCACCAACTTTTCTTTCACCACCATCCAAAAAGGCTACAATTGATGGTGTTGTTCTTTTACCTTCTGAATTAGGTATTACAACTGCTTCGCCTTGTTCAATTACAGAAACACATGAATTTGTTGTTCCCAAATCAATTCCAATACATTTACTCATAGTTTTTAAATTTTTTTAAATTTTATTTACAATTATTATTCCAATATTAATTTATGTCAAAATTTTGACATTTTTTATTAAATAACTGACAAAATGACAGTTATTTTTTATTAATCTGACTCAATGTTGTCAGATAATATTCTTTTTAACTTTATTTCTCTCATTGATTTTATATATTCTTGTTTTGTTAAATATATTTTAGAAATAAATTGCATTCCAATTTTATCTCTTTCAAATGATTCGATTTGTACTTTAGGTATTTTACCAAAAATTTGTTTGAGTTTATCATTTAACCATTTATCATCAACTCGTCTGTTTACTAATTTATATTCTAATTCGATATATCCAAGAAATTCTCTATTAAAATCATCAATGACAGATACACTAGATGAATAAATAAATGGTCTCGATACAAATTTCCACTTTTTAGGTTTATCGGCATAGTTAGGTTTACTATACCAATTATATTTCGATTTTTTTGTCATGAATTGAATGAATTAATCGTTGATGACTTGTTCAATATTTAATTCGAGTGGGGTTTTACGGTTGAAGATATTAACATCAACTGAAACTCTTTTTTTCTCAGGTGAGATTTTTGTGATAGTGCCGTGCATTGTGGCAAAAGGTCCATCTACAATTTTAACCATTTGACCAACGATTAAAGAATGCTCAAAAACTTCTTCAGTTTGTTTAAGTTCATCTGTTTTTTCTAACATTCTTTTAACTTCGTTTTCTCTCATAGGTTCAGGACTATCTTGACCAAGAAACTTGATAACACCATTAGCATGTTTAATCGTGCTAAGTAATTCATCATTCATATCACATTGAATCATGATATAACCAGGCATATAATTTCTTTCACTTTTAACCTTTTTACCATTTTTTACTTGAAAATATTTTTCTTTTGGTATTAGAATATTAGCAACATATTTTGTCATGCTTTTTTCTTCTAATTGTTTTTCAATATTTTCTTTTACTTTTTTCTCTTTGCCATTAAAGACATTTAAGACATACCATTCCATCATATTATTGTTTTATTTTTATTAAAAAGTTCATTGAAGTGAAAAAAAGATTATGTGAGCGTAATCAGAATTCTGTTAAGTTTTTCAACCATGTTATCATTTAACTAAGACCTGAAGTCTTCCCATTTTTGAGGCATCGCTACCTCGGGTGCCATAACCCGTCTATCATAAGCCTGCTTACCGCCTAAGACTGTTTATGTTGCAACTCGGATATTTTAATCTTATTACTAAGATTTTTGTGGTTCCAAACGATGATTCGGGTCTTTCGGGGTTTCTGGTTTGTATAACTTAATGTAAACCCTTTTTATTCACGTTATACCTAACAGCTTTAACTATCATCTCCCACACCTTTAGCAGAGTTGTTCTGAATTTCCTCAACGCCTTGTGGCGCAGCGATAACTCCTCTTTATAATCTATATTTATTTCTTCTCTAATTCGTTCAATGTTTCCTTGTATCTCGTAATAAGACTTATATACGATGCTTCGTCAATTGTTTGTAAATTTTTAAACAAAAGTCCGATATTACTATCTTTGGGTGTTATTTTACCATTTTTGATTTGGTTAATTTTGCCTATAATCTTCTTTTCTAAATCGTCTCTCATATCGTATAAAAATTAAGTGTTAATATTCATTCTGAGTACAAATGTAAGAAATTATTTTTAAATAAAAAAAATAAACCACTTAAATTTTAAGTGGTTCATTTTTTAATTGATTGTTTCTGTTTCTTCAATTATATCATCTTCTTCTTTATAACCAGAACAATGACCAATTGGACCAGAATCACCACAATGACCTGCGGCACTTTCTAATTTCAATACAGATTTTCTCAAATAGTCTGTATATGATTCTTTTAAGTCTTTAAAAGTTTTCAAATATTTTTATTTTTTCATAGAATAAATTATTTTTTATTATTTATATATTAAATCCAACCTTGGTTTTTTCTACCATCACTATATATTACGGCATAGTTATTTCTCGGTTTTCCTGCAATTTTTTTCCATACTACTTTAACACCATCTAGAAAAGTCGCATTTAATGTGGATTCACACATAAAACAAGACCTTTTTAGAAGTACAGGTGTTTTAAAACCAGGTATTATTTTTTCCATTTCTAAATATTTTTGACAACCAGAATAATATGGTGGTTTCAATTTAATATCAAATGTGTCCTCAAACGATACAAAATAATCTTTACCATGTTGAATTTCAGAAATTTTAATTGAATTGAATCCCATTTTATCATAATGATTAAGACAATTAGTAATGTCTTCCTTAGTGTAAAGGAATGGTTTTATTATATTAAGATTGATTCTTATTTTTTCCTTGTGTGGTAAATTATTATAAAAAGATTGTCTATCGTATTTGGATATTGTTTTTCTAATTTCATCGGCAACATCTTCATTGTGATGCTGAACTGAGAGATTTAACCCATCGATCAATTCAATTATTTCAAGAAATATATCATATTTATCTTTGCATACTTTTGGTACTGCTGTTGTTACAAATAATTTCAAATTAGTTTCTTTCTTTAAGATTTTGATACTTTCTAACATTTCTTCTAGATAAAGACATGGTTCACCACCTAAGAAAAGGACGTCATCAAAACCTACTTGGTTTTTAATGATAGTGTCTGTTATTGCTTTTACATCAGGTTTATTTATACCAATGCCTTGAAATTTAGAATCTATGCAGTGGGCACATTTATTATCACACGCACTTGTGAAATGAATATCAAACGAATTGTATAGTCCATCACAACAATTTTTTATAAAAGGATTTTTCATAATTTTTATTGTTTTAATGTATATATAATTTCAATGTGATTTAGTTTGTATTTAAGAGGAGAATTAGGTATTCGAAACCTATACCCGTAGGTACCACTCGCTTTCCAGGCGGTGACAACACCTTGTTGCTTAACTCTCCAAAAAAGGCTGTATCACCACAAATGCTTCATTGGTAGCTATCTACAATGCACAGACTTGAACTGTGTTACACCATTGCGGAGAGATGAGCACTCGAAGCCCATACCAAGAAAGGTACAACACGCTTAGCAGGCGGTTACGGAAACCCTGTCCGTTTAACTCTCCAATTTGCGGATAGCAGAGGAACCGACCCCCGAGCAGCTTGACCCGCTACCTAGTTTTCAAGACTAGTCGCCCCTCCATGGGACTGCTTTACTATCCATTATTTTTGAGGAGAAAGTAGGTGTCGATCCCAATACCCGAAGGTACGATCTGTTTTCAAAACAGTCCCAGTAGCCGTACTGGTTCATTCTCCAAAATTGATTCACTACAGGATTCGAACCTGTGGTCCCTTTACGGGACACCCTCGTTCACGGAGGGTCGCCTTAAGCCACTCAGCCAATGTGAAATAAAAAAAACCGAGTTGATAACAACTCGGTTTTACAAATATCTAAAGAAAAATCTAGACAATAAGTATTCGAGTCGTTATTAAACGGCTTGACGAACTTGAACTACTATTTGCTACTAAATTTCTCATTTTGTTTCTATGTTTTTATTATATATTTATCTTTTATATCGTGTTTTTTCCAAAAAGTTTAATTTGTTTTCTTAACTTGATACAAATGTAATACATTTTTTCTAAATAAAAAATTAATTCATCTAAAATTAGATTTTTTATCTTTTATTTATTATTAATATGAAATCGCTTTCATTTTTTGCAACTTCAATAACGGGATAAATCGCACCTGAGTATTTTAAAACTAACTTACTTACTTTATTATAAGTGTTCCAATTATCCAAGTTTTTTCCAGTCAACAATAATGTGAAAACTTCACCAAATTTCATCAACAGTTAATGGGTTTCATATCTATTTATTATTTTTTTTATATATTTTTTATCATATTAATTAAATTTGGTTGTGGTGAACAATCAAATTTATCTTTTCTAACATTTGTATGTGACCATAAACCAAATTCTTTGGCATAATATGCGTCATTATTGAATTCGAATGCATCTTTTGGTGTCACACCAGATTTTAATAATTTTGGTAAACCATTTGTGAAATCCATTTTTGGATAAATTTTCTGAAGGTGTTTTATCAATAATCTTAAAGATTCAATTTGTTTATCTGAATATCTATGATAGAATCTAAAGCCTCTAAATTCATATCCAAGATCACATACCAATTCTTTATTGACTTCATATTTATAATAGTCACTTCTCCATACACCATTTTGTTTGGCAATATATGGATAATATTTATTATCTCTTTCATATAAATATCCAAAATTACAAAGTTCTACGCCACCTGAATAAGTATGTATTGCATTGTTTCCAACACCACCCAAATGCCATGCCAAATAATTATTTGGAAAACATTCAATAACATCACCATCATATTTAGAATCACCAAATATTCTTTCACCACCAATACAATATTGTGTAGCAATTCTACCTCTAGTGTCCGTGTTCCAAGCATTGACTGTTTGTTCTGGATTATCCCAACCTGCTGTGTGATGTAAGAAAAATCCTTTTGGTTCAATTTTACCATACTCAGTAACATATTCATCATCATCTAAATATAGTCTATTAATAATTAGACATTCATCAGTATCATATGTACCTTTACGATTTAAAAGATTATCATAATCTGGCGTTGGTTTATACATCAAGTCAGTGTCTAATCCCAATGCTTCCCAAGTATCTTTACCTACTATACCGTCTGGATTTAAATTTTTTGATTTTTGAAAATTGATTACTTCTTCTTCTGTATCATTTCCAAATACACCATCATCATCGATGTTAAGTTTGCGTTGTATATCTTTTACTAATTCGCCTGTATCACCTTTTTTAATTATCATAATAAATTGATTGATTTTCTTTATATATTAAAAATCAATTATAAGAAAAGAAACAAATTTAAATTTATTAAATAAAATATGAAAATATGAAACATTTAAAAAGTAAAGACGAATACGAAAAAGCTAAAGAAGATTTAGTTAAAAAGGAAATAGAATTAAAAGATTTAAAAGTTTCAATTCTGAATTATGAAAATGAAAATTTGGCACCTAATTTTAATAACTTAGATGAATTGAGAGAATTTTTGTCAGAAGAACCAGAAGAGGGTACATTGTTCAAATATAATGGTGTTGAATATGAAGTATTAGATATTCAAGATGGACGTGCTAAATTTGTAGATTTACTGGATGGTGGTAGAATTAGTGTAATACTACGAAATTATTGAGAATGTTCCACAAAAAAGAAAAAACGATGGTAAAATTACTATCGTTTTTCTTCTTAGATACGATTACTAACAATCATTATCAACATTCTATTTTAGAATAATTCGTAACATTGTGACCCGCAAGGGATTTGAACCCTCATTGTTCCGAAGAACCCTGATTAAAAGTCAGGTGCATAACACATTCTGCCAACGAGCCATTTGTTGTGGTGTAAGGAACCGACCATAATACACCTATTTTGTGGAACCTCCTGGTTACGATCCAGGCTCTTTGGATTTTCAGTCCAATGCTTTCACCAGATTAGCTTAGATTCCATTGTGCGTTTGGCAGGAATCGAACCTGCGTCTTCTGGGTAAGAACCAGGAGCATATCCCTTTGCTACAAACGCTTTGGTGGTGTAAGTTGGATTTGAACCAACGACCATCAGATCTTCAATCTGACACTCTACCACTGAGTTACTACACCTTTTGTGGAACCTCCGCAATGATTAGATTCCTTTGTGGCACAGGGCAGAGTCGAACTGCCCTCTGGCTTTTCAAACCAGCACTCTCGCTTTCGCAACCACTGAGTTACTGTGCCTTTGTGCGTCTGGTGGGACTCGAACCCACGACTCCTACATTAAAAGTGTAGTACTCTGAACCAACTGAGTTACAGACGCATTTTTTGGGTGAAAGACGGGACTCGAACCCGCAAGGACGTGATTTTGTCACTCGGTTCACAGCCGAGACCGCTACCATTACGGAACTACTAACACCATATTTTTGTGCGCCTGGTGGGACTCGAACCCACGACTCCTACATTAAAAGTGTAGTACTCTACCAACTGAGTTACAGACGCATTTTTATCCATTTTCTTATAGTATTATCACTAACACCATATTTTTTTCCTGTTCCACAATAACCTAATTCTTTAACATCATTTAATAATGTTTCTAAATCTGGTCTATTTTTTACTTTTCTAATACTTTTTTTATAGCAAATATCACATTTACCAGTTTTAGATTTACCCCATATTTTTTTACCACATTCAGAACAATTATATTCTTTCGCATTTTTCTGATACTTTCTTTCTTTCTTATGACCTTTACAATGTGTATCTAAACCAGCATTACAATTAGGACAAACTATTCTTAAATTTTCTATTCTATTATCATTTCTTTTACCATTTATATGATCAAGTATCAAACTTATACTCATATCATTCCATTTTTCACCTTGACCACACATTTCACATTTTCTTTCTTTCAAACCTTCATTATATAATCTGTTCTTCAGATG
>Ga0172381_10001287_pt1 | contig 29783 bp, 31 predicted proteins | sample Leawel6488metaG_FD_119754 | JGI IMG/M metagenome (GOLD analysis project Ga0172381, IMG submission 119754) | Leachate microbial communities from a municipal landfill in Southern Ontario, Canada - Leachate well 64-88 metaG | ecosystem: Engineered > Solid waste > Landfill > Unclassified | place... | reverse complement strand
CCTTTGGGCATATTGAATACACATTCCTTTCCATGAGTAGCGCTGACGCGCTACTCATTTATGCTAACAGATTACAGGCCAACCGGTTTAGACTGTGTGTTGATTATATCTAGAGGGTGACACCTCTTCATGACCTATATTCGTAAATGAGTCTCCTTTATATACGACCAATACTGGCGAATCTCCAGCAGTAAAAGCATAGTATAACGGATTATGGAATTTGCCCTTTATGCCATCACCGTGTTTGTCCATATCCTCGGCACTATCTCTAAACTCTGTTTCACCAACTGCCCAAGTCTCTACGCTGCCCCTAGTACGTAAATCGCTGACGTCAGTGCCACGATACAAAGCCGTCGGATCATATAGACCACCCTGCTTTAAGTGCTCAATAATGTGTTCGTAGCGCTGGGTTTGGGTCATATAGCCTAAGCCGTCCTCTGGTATAACCAGAGTTGGATACGGCGGGGCGCTTTCACCAGTTTCACTTTTGTTTGACATATCTTAATTGCTTTCTTGGCAGCGGTAGCAGGACTCGAAGACTGTTGAGGCGTAGCCTCAATCGTAGGCTCGAATCTCATTAACCTCAACATAGTATAACACCCAAGCTTACGCCTGAGTGTTTTACTATGGCAGGGGTAGCAGGACTCGAAGACTACTGAAGCGTAGCTTCAGGTCGTAGGCTCGAATCAACTTCTCCAACAAAACAAAAAGACCTACATTTCAGTAGATCTTTTCATTTTGGCAGGAGATAGCGGAAGGATTCCATAACTTTAAGGAGTTAGATGAATCCAAGGATAAGCAGGCAGATATCGAAGCTGTGCGTGAACTGCTTGCTGACAATTCCAGTAAAGACGAGGAGTCGGCATGTTAGGCTTCTTATCTCGACAAAGTAGGGTTGGCGCTCCTGATTTGCTTGACTCAAGGCTGCTCAATGAAGATACGTTTTATCCTGCGTTCATTAAAGACCTCAATAACTGCTTAAGTGAGGTGGTTATTGAATCGCCATTCATTACCAATAGGCGGCTCGGGCAGTTACTGCCATTACTTGAAAAACTAAAAGCCAGAAAGGTGCGGATTATCATAAACACCCGTGACCCAAGAAGCCATGACGAGGGGTATCATCGTGATGATGCACACAGTGCGTTATCGAAATTGCAGCACATGGGTATCCACGTAACGTATACGCAAAATCATCATCGCAAGCTAGCGATTATTGATCGCTCAATATTTTACGAAGGGTCGCTTAACATTCTGTCGCAGAGCAACAGTGCAGAGATGATGCGGCGGATTGAGTCAACGGCGCTAGCTTGGGAGATGACTAGGTTCATTAGGCTCGATGGGGCGAGTAGGTGACATGTCCCAAGATCGCTCATTTGCCATATGTCGCTTCATGAGGCATACTAAAATCCCAAAGGAGAAAGGCATGCGAGTACGCCCCGTCAAACAAGAGCCATATGGCTACCGACCATCATATCTTCAGGTTATGGATAAGGCGAGTGACCCGAACTGTGTTAATACGCCTGCGCTACAAACGGGTGTTGCCTCTTCTTTTGGGCCGCCTCCCGAGGATAAAGAGCTCAACCGGCGTGTAGAGCAATTTCGTACGGGCAAGATTACTTGCCGCGAGGCGATTGTCGCGATGTTCTGGATTCGTCCGCACACCGACTATCGTCCGCATATTACCGCAAAGTTTAGACACTACGTTGAGATGATGGATCGCTTTGGCGATAACTTTCGCAAGGGGCCGATTCCTATTGTGCTCTATGAGCATAAAGGCCAGCTTATCATGAGTGCAGATTATAAGACGTACTGGCTGCACCGTATGGACGAATCATGGACGGTGCGTGCTTTAATACTCGGTGATTTTACTGAACGTGATTTTTGCCGTGGTCTCGGGGAGCCATTTGCGGTAAACGATCTCGACCTAACGCCCAAGGATGCGCTTATGAACTCAAACACCAGGAGGCTTGCGCTCTTAATGCGTGGCGAGCAAATCCGCATCGAAACCGACGAGGAAAGAGAGGCGATAAACAAGCAGGATTTTGAGCTTGCCCTTAAGGAGCCGGTCCCCTATGAGCCAGAATGGGCATCGTCATTAAATCAGCATGGAGAGGACCCGAATCTTGTCTTAACCCCAGCCGTACATACGGGGCATTTCTTTGGCCCGATGCCAGAAGACGAACAGTACACCGAACTTGCTACTAAGGCACAATCCGGAGAACTGGAATGCCAGCTTGCGACAGTTGCGCTCGCAATGATGCGTCCATACTCGGACTATCTTCCTAACATATCTGCTGAGCTACGTGAAGAGTTTGACACTAGGCATGAGACGCCCGATGAGCTGTCCCTCACAGTCTACGAGTACGAGCCTGGGCATTTCATGGTTGGTAGCAATGAGAATAACCTTGCGGTGTACCGGTTGCTTCGTGAAGAGCAGCCTTTATATGCCCACTGCGTAATACTCGGGCAGTATACGAAGACCTGGGCAGTTGGTGCCATCGGCAAGCCTTTCCGTGTTACGCTATCCCCTCAATCGGGATATGACCCAGACAAAACGACACACCACATCGGCAAACGGTTATATGAAATTATGCTTGAGAAGAACTTGGATCTGGTACAGCTTTCGCTTCATACGGGCATTGAATATCAGCAGCTTAGAAAGATTGTGAATAAACACGCCGTCAAAGCACCAAGTATTGAATGCCTAGAACGCATTGCTCGAGTTCTAGGCGTCCCTACATCTGATTTTATGCCATTCTAGCCAGTAAGCTCGTGCTTGCTCTCTGTTTTTCTCTTATCCGCCCTGAGATGGTATTATAAAACCCAATAGGTATCGATGAAGTGGAGTGGGACTTACTCTTTGCTTGTTGTCACGTCACTTAACCAACAAACCATGGCCCTACTACCATCCACAACATTTCACCACTACTTCGATATGGCGCTGAACGCCCCCACTCGCTATACCGTCCGGCATCATTTCAATAATTGGCAGACACTATTGTTTGTGCTGACAGTCTTTGCTGCTGAAGTTATTACGGTTTATCTGGTCGCGTATGGTCTCATTAAGTTTGTGCGGAATATCCCAGCGTTATCTAGCCTACTGCTGCGGTCTGTTGGTGTTGGCAGGAAGGATGCACCACAAGTCTTCTTTGAGCTGATTTTTCCGGCCGAAACAACCAAATCAGCGTTTGCAACCGAGCAACTACACATCCTGCTTCGCGGGCTGGTGAAGTATTACAGTGTGTGGGATAAACTCGCTGCCCGCAAAAAGCCGTATTCGCTCGAAGTAGTTGGCACGAATGATGAAGGTATCCGTTTTATAATTATGGTTCCTGCGAGTGATGCGGATATTGTTCGTCGTAACCTCATCTCTTTCATGCCCGGATTGAAAGTTCGCGAAACCGAAGACTATACGGCCACTATCGAAGAAGCTGGCACGCAGGTTGTCGAGCTAAAGTTGAATGCCGACTTTATCTTGCCGCTAAAAGATCATAAGACCGTTGACGAACATGACCTAATGTCATATTTGACCGGGCACATGGCCGAGCTGCATCTGGATGAGTTAGTCGCATTTCAAATTGTAGCCGTACCTGTCTACCGGAATACGCATCACCGCGTCAGTCGGCGGCAGTCTCATGTTGCGTCGCGTATCGCGCTTGGGAAAGAGATGTGGTCGCAGATCAAAAAGCAGCGCACGAGCATACAGTGGATAGTGTGGCTATTATGGTTTCCACCGTTCTGGTTCATTGCAGCCATCGCCAAGTTTTGGGCAGGTGTTGGCAGTATCATTGGATCGATCTTCTCGAAAGATCATGATTTGCCGGAGTTTTTGAAAGAAGGCAAAGACAAGCGCCGGTCGGATGACCCATATGACCAGGAAATGGCAAACATTATAAAGGGGAAACTTGACCAGCAGTTGTACGAGGTTACTATGCGATTGTTGGTCTCATCACCTGATGGGGCGACGCATTACTCTCGAATTAATGCCTTGGTTGAGGCCTTTACACCGTTTCGATCGACGTATCAGTCGATCGGCGTCAGACAACACGTTCCTGTACTTGCGCCACGTAGTAAGTACCTGAGTGACTTTAAGGCCCGGAAGCTATCACCGCATCATCTGACGCAGCAAACGATTGTTGCCAGCTCTGAGATGTCGGATCTCTACCATTTTCCGAATTCAGCACTGACCAAAACCGAAGGACTGATGAAAAGCCGCAGTCGTGAACTGGCGGTACCTTTATCGCTCAAGAAGAGTACTGCTAAGCTTGATGTATTAGTTGGCGTGAACGCTAGAGGAAATAGCGTGCGGCCAATCGGCATGACGCTCAAACAGCGACAAAAGCACACCTATGTTGTCGGCAAGACCGGCACCGGTAAGTCGACATTGCTCACAAACTGTATCTTCCAGGATATGGTTAACGGTCACGGCCTGGCGGTGCTTGATCCGCACGGTGACATGTTCCAGGAGTTGCTGGCGATTGTGCCAGAACATCGCAAGAAAGACGTCGTGATTTTTGATCCCTCAGACTACGCCTATCCACCAGGCCTTAATCTCTTGAACCCCGGTATCGCCTTTGATAACGACGACATTATGCGAGAGCGTATTACGAGCAATGTTATCTCGGTCTTCAAGAAGCTGGCCGATGAGAAGCAATGGGGGCCGCGCATGGAGCATGTGTTGCGTAGTGCGACGCTGACTGCGCTATTGACGCCAAATCCAAGCTTGTATACCTTACAGCGTCTGTTGACCGAGAAAAGCTATCAACGAAAAGTTGCAGCAACGCTGAAAGACCCAGTACTGAAACAGTTCTGGAAGAAGGAGTTTGCGCTGTTGGGCACCATGCAGATGTCGAATGTGGCGGCACCTCTGACGAATCGGCTTGGGCATTTCATCACGAATAAGACATCCCGACATATCTTATTGCAGGAGATGAGCACGATTAATGTTGCTGAGATAATGGATGAGGGTAAGATCCTCCTTGTTAACTTATCCAAGGGAGATATTGGGGAAGATCAGAGCGAATTCTTCGGCACGATCCTGACCTCGTTTATCTGGATGGCCGCCTACCAGCGGACACGGATTCCAGAGAAAGAGCGACGGGATTTCTTTCTCTACGTTGACGAGTTCCAAAACTTTGCGACACCTGATTTTTCGGCAATCGCCAGTGAAGGGCGCAAATACCATGTGCCACTGATAGTATCGCACCAGAATGTGGCCCAGATTGAAGATAAGGCGCTGCTCAAGATCGTGGTTGGTAATGCTGATACGATTATTTGTCTCAAGGCCAGTCCTGATGACGAGGCATTTATCTTACCATATATGAAACCAGAGGTTGAGAAGGGTGACATCATCAACCTGGCACCATATCACTTCTATATGAAAACATCTACTGATACTAGCGAAGACCCATTCTCGGGTAAGACTCTGCCGCTAGAGATTGAGGGTGAGCTGGCGGACAAACAAGATGTGGTTGCCTGTAGCCGAGAGCAGTATGGCACACCAGTTAAGCAGGTTGAGGAACATATGGAGAAGTTGTTTGCGCCTGAGCCAACGACAAGAAGAATAGCAAAACCTAAAGGGCCGAAACCAGACACTCCTCCGACGCCCAAAGATGAATATCTTGATGGCTAATACTGATTTAGCACATGCCGTCGAACGCAAGCCGCCTATAATTAATCAAATTTTTAGCGTTCGCGTTTAACTCGTGCTATTGCAAGCAAGTAATCCTTATCTTCGGTCAAGCTTGCCTGCAAGGTATCGAAGTCGTTTCTATCTAACTGTTGCAGAGTTTCTTGTGAGTTCTGATGCCAGTAGCGCCAAACCAAAATCGTATCATTCTTGTTAAATTCGATAACGCGGTCCCCCTTTTCCAGAGAGAACGTTATCGTTAAAGCTACCTTAAGCCTAATGTGCATGTAACGCTCACGCTGCTGGTCGTCGTAACCCATTTCAACGTCATATAGTGACTCATCGATGTTAAGCAAGTCGACAAGCATCTTTTTATGGGCATCCAGGGGAGCTGATTTTGCGCGAACTCCAAGGTCGAAATATTCCCTTGAGCTTTTACTGTCAAGCTTGAGGTTGTAAACAAGCAAGTCTTGACGGTTGATGCTGTTTCTTATAGTTTTGAAGGCATCGTCAGGCGAGCGCAAGTTGCTAAAGCCCCCGCCAAGCGCCAATACTACGTTAACTACATCTTTTGCGTCCTCACCTAACGCGCCTTCGGTCAGTAGGTGAATAAAGCGGTCATAGTTAACATCTATTTCATGGCTTTCAAATATAACTTTAGAACCGAACCAGCTTTCTATATTGCGCTTTGCGACTTTCAATATTGCAGGACTGATGTCGAGTGCGATATACCGACCGAGCTTGCCCTGATCAAGCAAGTGCTGTAATAGCTCCCTTACGGGCAGCGCATTCCCCGGCCCAATATCAACGATATTTACGCGCTTGTATCGGGCAAGCAAATCATCAAGATAACCTTGGCTAGCTCTTAGCTGTTTGATTGTACTTGTTAAAAAGTTGGGCGCTTCTTCGGAAGCTAATCTTTGGGCGTATTCGTCCCAGTAGACGGCACCTCCATTGAAGTAAGCGTAATCAAGAGGAATTTCGTGGTATATGTCCAAGCTGGAAGTGATATCGAAAACCTGCTGCTGGTTGTATAGTTCGTAAAACTCAGGCTTCGGTGTGATCGCTTTAACGCCGCGGCTATTACGATACTTGCGGCGCTCTTCAACTAATCGCTCAATCAATGCAATGTTCCTAGCCGTTTTTAGTATCCATGATTTACCATCTTCTTCGTGTAACTCGAAGTTTAGCTTACCTTCCTTAACCTCTTTGATCCAGTTCGCCACTGTTTTATTAGAGACGTGATAAGTCTCGGCAAGTTCAGATTTCTTAAAATAGAGCATATAAAATCACATTGTCCTTATATAAACCTATTGTATGTTCGCACCTAATTGCTGTAACATATTCATTAGCGATCGCTAACTAAAAAATTGGTATAGTTTTATTATACCAATGTTTAGAACATATTACCCAATATTTGTCGACGTCGTGTAATAAAATCTAGTTTCTATGCGTCTCTGGAGACCATACACATAACATACACACCAAGAGTATACGCTACGTTGTCAAAATGTCCAGACGGTAATTCAGATTACAATAACCAAATAGAGGGGGTCTGTGATGTCAAAAGCATCCCATCAAAGGGGCAGTAAGAAGCAAGGTATTAATGACAAACGCTTGGTGGCTATCCTGGAGTTGTTCCCTCGGGATGAGTTGAACTATCACCTTGGGATATATGACGAGAGGCACCCGCCGAAAGGTTTTATGGTAGAATTTGATCCAGACGTCGATCCACCTACGCTGACAAGTAAGATTGTGACCACGAGAGTTAATGATTCGCTGTACGGGCTCGAATTACAACTGACAAACTCGGGAAGTGAAAATGTAAACGCGAAAGTGTGGGAATTGTGAGTATCGGATTGGGTTCCCTAGGTAGAGTATGATATTTTCTCATAACATGAACATAAAAAGGGCGAAAGGTCACGGCAGATATGCCACCATTGCTATAGAGGCACCGGAATATGCCCAAGGCTGGCATATTAAGCTACGCCCAGGCAAAGACGGGGCGAAGCAGGCTGCTGAAGCTGCACGCACGCGTTGGACTCGTGATTGTCTGCCCTCGCCCCAGCAAGCGAGAACCATCCGGTTGCCCGGTATAAGCATGCTTATAACTAAGACATTGGAGGGAGAGCCAAGCCACAAGTACATCGACACATTAGAGCCAGCGGCTATACTCTCCGGTGTTACCAGTGCTATCGAAGTTATGCGCGAGACAGATGCAAGTAGTTTTCCATTTACTGCCCCACGTTGGACAACAGAACAAGGAACCATCGACAATTTAATGCGGTTGAAGACGTCAAAAGCAAAACATAGAGAGCTACATCCTGACTTTGCGGGTCGGACGTATCAGGAGCTACGAGATATCGTTGATGGCGGCTCTGGCTCTGACGAAAAAGTACTTGCACACGGTGATTTATGTATGCCGAACGTGCTACTAGATGGTAGCGGTGCTCTTGCTGGCATCGTAGACCTTGGTGGTCTACATGTTGGTGACTCCAAGCTTGATCTAGCTATCATGTCATGGACAGTTCAAGCCAATATGGGCGATAAGTGGGCTAACCAGTTACTTACTACGCACGAGGCGGTCGCTGATGACCAGGGCATTTTGTACAACCGCCTAGCATATGACTTGGGGTTAGAGCGACCCGACCCCTGGGCCTGGACACAGACACCCCAGTTAGCCGAACAGAGAGAAAGACTGTCAACATAAGGAAGTAGAGATGATTAGACGAGCAGACAATCTAGACGTATACCTATTACGTCACGCGGAGGCGTATAAAAACTTGGCCAAAGTTCACGGCGGTGGCGATCAACGTCTTACCCCCAACGGAGAACAGCAGGCACGATCAGTTGGTAGTTGTTTGCTTCGTATGCGTGGTGGGGCTGAAGGTTTACGAATCGTACACCAACCTGAAGGTAGAAGCGAAGCCACAGCCCGGCATGTTGGCATAGTAGCGGCCAGGGCGATCCTAGAAGTGTCCGACTTAGTTGGCGTACGCTTAGGCGTTGCCGGTGGGTTATCTGAAGAAGAATTGGCCGCACGTTACCCCGAGGTTGCCGCATCGCTTATCGCGTGGCGCACTAATAAGGGCGATCTTGGCAGCCGACCGCGAGTACCAGGTAGCGAGCCGATGGAGGAATTTGCCGAGCGTATCCACCGAGGTCTAGTGTCAAGCATCGAGGCATGCGGGCCAGACAGTTCTTTGGCGGTGGTGGGTACAACTTCAACCCTCAATATGATGAACCACCTACTGATAAATGATGGAGGGTTCGACCGGTCAAGCTATGACTTTATCGAATTTCCATTAGGGTCGCTGGCTGCATGGCGGATCTCTGAGGGGAAACCTGTTCAAACAATGCCGATAACTATCCCTACACTATAACGAAAGGTAATTACAGAAATGAGTATGGAACACCAACCGACTGACGCCACTCTACTTGCGGCACCTTTTGGCTTCGGACCACTTGGCAAAGCATTGGCCATAGCGCACGAATTTGAAAACCAAGGTATGTCCGTAAAGGTGCTTGGCGATGAGGCCGCCCAGAAGATCACAACTGCGTCAGGCATCATTGCCGAGGGCTATGACTATCGTCAACCGCTTGACCTTAAAGACCTTAATACGGGAGTAGCCCTATCCTGTTTAGACATCAGCACTCCGATTACTAAATCTGAGATACCTCTTTTACTGGTTGATTCCCTATTCTGGCTACGTGGGCTGTGGGAGCGGTTCCCCGATCATAACGCCGATCGGGTTTTAGCTCAAAGGTTTTTCGTAGAGGCCCCTCAAGAAGTACAAGATATGGTTAGTGGTCGGCTACACACGGTTGACGCAATATTGCCAGCCTCTTCAGTAGACCCAGAGGTGAATGACAACGGCGAGCTTGTGGTTCTCTATCCTGGCGGTATGCGGTCACCATACTTAGGTTTAGAATATCAGGAGAGGTACTTGTCTTGGGGGGTTGATGTCGTCACCCAAGCTATGAGAGAAACAGATGTTGATCCGGCTAATTTTGTGGCGATTACTCCGCCACAACTTCTAGGCTCTTTGGCTGCGAGAACAGTAGAAAACTTTGGCGGTCGCGTGGAGTCAAGTGTAACCGACTTAGGCCATTTACTCCGTGACGCACGTGCTCTGGTGCTAGCACCTGGTATAGAGATCATGCTTGAAGCCTGTGCAATGGGCAAAGTACCTCACTATGTCCCGGCGTTTAATGGCAGCCATATACCGCAGTTAATGGCATATCGACAGGCGGGCGTCGGAAAAGAGATATGCCCCTCATACGCCGATGCCCTCCGAGGATTTGAATCAAACACGGACAATCTCAGTAAGTTGAGCAAAGAGATCGAGCAGCGCAACTTTGATATGCTTTTGCAGCCAGAATACAGGGCAGAGGGCGTAGCTAACTTGGTAGGCGCTCTCACGGTACGAGAAACTGTTACCAATCGCTATCCACTCGGTAAATACGGTGCGGCACAAGTCGTTGAGCATGCACTGGCAATGATGTAGCCGCATGGGTTTGGGGCACAAAGCAATAGCTGGTAACATAAATACATGACAACAACTTACAAACCGTGCACATATAGAGTATCGGCAAAAGCGGCCATCCAAGGTACAAACGGTCTGTTACTAGTTAAAGAGGACAGCGAATACTGGGATTTGCCGGGCGGCGGCATTGAACATCTTGAGGAACCAGAAAACGCCTTACGACGCGAAATACAGGAGGAGATAGGGGTCAGTATTGAGACGATAGATGATGATCTTTTGCAGGCGTGGGTAACTTATGATCACCCCGCCGAAAGGCCATTAGTTTTCCTGGTGTACCCGATAAGCACGAAAACTGACGCTATTAAGTCACCAGAGCCAAGCATCACTATAGGTTATTTCACAAAAGAAGACTTGAAGAAGTTGCCTATTGAACCCCACATAGAGAAGTACCGGCAAAACCTGATAGATTTTGCACCAAATTAATTGTATCTAGCTACCCTGTTCGCCGTTGGTTGCGACTAGATGAATCCACGGAAAATCCGGCCCCCTGTGCTCGTCGGTGACAACGATACTAGAGAACCCAACGCCTCGGATAACGTCTTTAATACCTTCTCGTTCCCAATGAGTGAAGTAGCGAGGCACACCTAGCTTTTCGTCAGACCAACCCTCTGGGTGGCCCATCCTAAGGCTAACGGCGAACCGGCCGCCTACGCTCAATGCACCAAGCACGTTTCGTGCAGCTATCTCTGCCTCAGGACGGGTTAAATGGTGCAGCACTGCGTCAGCAAAAACCAAGTCGTAGGGCCCCTCTATTTTGTCGGTCAGTACATTAAGGTGTCGTGCGTTATGTCCCTGCTCTTGTAATAATCTTACAAATCCAGGTGTTACATCAGAACGCTCTACCGTAAGCCCTTGTTGCTCAATATAGGCGGCGTCATGCCCAAACCCCGAACCTATTTCTAGTATGTGTGCATCGGGAGCCAAGCCTTCCAGACTGGCATCTAACCATTCTCTTGAGGTGCGTGATATATGATTAGGAGTATTTGCTACATAACCATGCACGTGGGCATCATATGCCGCGATAGTTTGTTCGTTAGTTGTACTCATTGAAGTATTCTATCAGACTGTATCGTTTGGCGCACACCCTAGGCTACCATTCTAGCTAAACGATGCGCATTAGAGGGTTCCTCTGAACCCCGACTTGTTGTATTCGATCATTAGTTTTCTGTATTCTTCAAATGGTTGTAAGCCCATAGCACTACGCCTTGTATCCAGTCGATCCCAATCTTCGACTACCTTCGGGCCAAAATTTTCTCCAGGTTGATCGAATTGAGTCCCGTAAAGTTGTGGCTGACCTTGTGCGACCCTTACTCTATCTTCCAGATATGCTACGTTAGATAGGGTTACCTCTTGTTTTGGCAGTGACTTTATCAGACCCAAACACTGCTCCTGAAACTTCGGATCATGATCAGCGTGCTGAACTATCAGCCATGCATCATTTGATGCCTCCTGGCCTACAAGAGCGATCGTTGGCCAGCCGTACTGTTTGATGATGCGTTTTAGCGCTTCGGTGTGCTTTTTATCGAGAGACTCGTCCCATAACGACATATCACTCATAGCCTTGGTTCTCATAGTCTGGTCGCGTTTTGCCATAGCTATTAAATTTGTGGCTAATTTCCGGTTCTGCATAGCTATATTGTATCAACTATGTGATTAGCTTGCCTTGTGCGCACCGAGAATATGATTACCTATGCAATAATATACGCGAGGACTCATGCAGCAATTTACCCAAAAATATACCATTGTACAATTATTTGAAGACATACCAGAAGGTGCCGAGTTTTCATCTAGTAGCTGGCCGCTTCACTCTACAATTGCAGATACATTTGCCATAGATTGGGGCGTCCAGACTATGGTAAAAGAACTTACTAGCCTTCTAGCTAGCCACGCGCAAGCAACCGCTACCGTGCTAGATGATACGTTCTTTAGCCCAGACAAACAGGTACAAGTCGCCCTACTTGAAATGAACGAGGGACTCGTTAAGCTTCACTACGATGTAGTTTCGCTTCTGGAAAAGGGTGGGGCAAAGTTCAATGACCCACTGTTCACAAGAGAGGGGTTTCTAGCGCACTCAACTGTACAGAAACATGCACGGCTTAACAAGGGTGACATAGTAAGATTTAATTCTTTGAGTATTGTTGATATGTTCCCCAATAATGATCCTTATCGGCGGAAGATATTGAAAACAATAAATATATCAAGGAAACACTAGGGGGTACTATTCATATGACATTTTTTATCGGCACTGGCCTAGTAGCGGTTCAAGGTGACAAATATATATTAGTCCAAGAAACGCGTCACGATAAAGCGGGTCTGTTTAACCTACCTGCTGGCACGCTTGAGATTCATGAAGACTTAATCCAATGCGTTACTCGAGAGGCGAAGGAGGAGACCGGTGTCGATGTAGCCATAGAGCACTTTGTAGGTATATATCAAGCAGTCATGACAAGCGAAAATAACGTACTGTTTACGGTATTTGCAAGCACAATCCCGGATGATGCGGTATTTCAATCAGTCGAGCACGACACCATACGAGCGTTTGCATATGATGAGGTCGTTGCGCTCAACGAAGCAGGCCAGCTACGCTCGCCCATCGTTCTTAAGGCTATAGACGATTACCGTTCAGGGCAAAGACTATCACTCAGCGTTGTGCAGTCTTGGCATGTTGAGCATCTAGGGTCAATTACGGTTGAGAAAGATCATTAACCGCACATCCCCTTTCATAGCTCTGGCAAATGCCGTTGATCAATGTCTGATAGCACATATTCCGACTTATGCATGTGCCCCAAGTGCCCATAGTTATGCATACTGCAATGCCCACAGGGATACGACTGAGCTGAATATCAAACCCCAAGCAGTTTTTGCAAAGATCGACAAAGACCTATTACGGATCAGAACAGCAACCCAGTTATGTCTTAACTACCCCAAAGGTAAGCCACTAGTTCTACTAGTGTGACCAGACAAGGTTTGACCTTTACGTCTGATCAGAATAAGCCCCGAGATATAGTATATCTCGGGGCTTATTGCACGTGGGGCTGATCCGCCGCGACCAAACGAAAGGATCAACCTATGCCAGAACTGTACAACAGTTTGTCTCACAGCAAGTGGGACTGCAAATATCATATCATTTTCGTCCCCAAGATGAGGAAGAAGCGCCTGTACGGCAACATCCGTCCTCGGCTCGGTCAGATCTTTCATGCTCTGGCTGCCCAGAAGGATTGCAAAATAGTAAAAGGCTACCTCATGCACGATCATGTTCATATGCTCATCGAGATACCGCCAAAGTATAAAGTTAGCGAAGTTGTTGGCTTTCTGAAAGGCAAAAGTGCCATTGCTATTGCCCGTGAGTTCGGCGGCAAAGAGCGCAACTACACTGGTGAACATTTTTGGGCCAGAGGCTACGCTGTTTCAACAGTAGGTCTGGAGGAAGGAGTCATCAAGAAGTATATCCACGAGCAAGAACAAGATGAGCGTTCAGCATCAGAAGGTCGCTTCTAGCGGACATCAAACCATAAACTAACCACTAATTCGCGGCGGCATTGCTTTTTAGGCAACCCAACTCAGTAAGCCCCCGACAATGTCGGGGGTGTCTGACTGGGATCTGAATCTCCGGGTGGAATAACGAGCTAACCTGAAATAAGCGGATACCATCTGCCAAAGAACCGTAATCTATTGCTCGCATACTACTGTTTATTAGAACATCAACTTTTGCCCTGTGCGGAGCGTACAGATCAGGATCATTTATCCTAAAGAGCGAAATATGTGGCACGAATTTTAGCTGATTCTCTGGGATACCTGAATAATTGTATTTCTCTGCAAAGAATCGATTTATACCCTCAAGCTCATCGTTTTGTTTGCAACCCAGATAGCAAACTCGTTCCGACCCTAGATCACCAAAGTAACCACTCGTTAATCCGGATAAGGTTGGCGTTCGATCTGAAGACAGGCTAGCAATATCTTCCAGTATCCGTGCCTTTTCGCTGTCCGTAATCGAAGCCCCCAGATAATGTAATGTGATATGTAATGACAGTATATTTTGGAACTCTACCGCATCCTCCAGGCCATGACTTCTAAAATATCTCTGTAGATCAACGAATAAGTCAGCAAACCGATTGCTGGATAAGTGCACCCCGATAAAATGAGATGTTACTCGCATTGCTCCATTATATAATAGCTCGGGTGCCTTTTGGCTGTAATGTTGGCGGGGGCTTCGAGCAAAGAGTCGGTAGGAACATTAGCTGCAATATTTTGAAGCCTACATGCAGTAGTGACCATTAGGGTATAATTACCCTCGAAGGAGAGGACATGGCATATAGAAACAAGACTTATGTTGCATTTGATGGCGACACAGATATGTGGGCGTACAGATACATGCGCGGCTGGAAGCAGAACGACAAATCCGATTTTGACTTTAATGACGCTCATGAGATTCGGCAGGCCCGCGACTCAAGCACCGAAGAATCAATAAAGCGCAGTCTACGAGAGAGAATTAATAGCAGCAGGGTATTCGTGCTATTGGTTGGCGAGCATACCAAGAACCTTTATAGGTTCGTACGCTGGGAGATCGAGCAAGCCATCAATCTGGGGTTGCCTATCATTGTAGTGAATCTTAACGATAAGCGTACGCATGACGATGCTCTTTGCCCACCAATACTTGATAATAAGCTAGCAGTGCACATTTCATACAACGCCAAAATCATGCAACACGCGCTTGAGCATTGGCCGATCGACCATGTTACACGAGCAAAAAACGGCGAAGGCAGCCCATGCTACTACGAGACACGTATATATACTCAACTTGGCCTATGAAGATAAAGATTCCACTCTTCTCCAGAAAGGTTATGCGCGAATATGCTGCGACGGTTGCAATATTAAGCGCGCTGTCGTCTTTCTTCTTTATATCCGTCAGCATACCAAGCCCGCGGAAGCCTACGTATATACTCCTGGCCGCTGCTTTGCTTGTAGTGATATATTTAGCCATTTGGCTAAAGGCAAATTTGAAGACATCGGCTAAGCTTGATATTGAAAGCTCGACGCTGATTGTTAGAACTGGTGATATTTTCCAACAAGAAGGCTTAAAGGCCATTGCCTTTAATGAATACTTCGATACGCAGGTGGATGACGCTATCATAGCCAAAGCCACACTGAACGGTATGTATCTTTCTCGTTTTGGCAAAAAAGAAATATCCGCTCTTGATGCTGCGGTAGAATCCGATACCAGACTACAAGAAAGGAAGGTAGCCGTAGATAATCACCGTAAAGCTGGCAAAAAGACCAGACATAAGCTTGGCTCGGTGTTCGTTCATGGCGAATACCTACTGGTGGCATTTTCACACTTTGACAACAATAACAGAGCAAACCTAACACTTAAGGAATACATAAGCTGCATGTTGAACTTCTGGGATGAGGTTGACCAAGTGTATGCAGGCAGGTCTGTATCCATCCCACTGATGGGCTCGGGCATAACGCGCCTCAAAGACGCAAGCGTTCACGAGCAGGAACTGCTCAACATACTAATTTGGACGTTTATGGTCTCCAGAGTAAAGTTCAAGTACCCAGCAAAAGCGACCATTATCATTCACGGCTCCATGGTCGACAAGATTAACTTCTATGAGCTTGGGGACTAGCATAATAGTTGATATCTAAACCAATTTGCACCCAGGCCTTAATTAATCTTTCGCTTGAATAGTGGGATCGCAGCAATGGCGTCATCGAGAGCTTTCGGTCGCTCAGAGAAGTATTTCTTGTGGTACGCCTTGAACTCGTCGGACTGGGCGACCTCAGACAATGCTATCGTCTTGCCGATGTCTTCTCTGCGAATACGCTGTTTTGGGGTATGCTCCCGACGTAGTTGCCTTATAATTGACTCGCTATTCTTCGGTAGCTCAGCGTGTAGTGTCTCGGCAATGCCGTCTTTACCAGCATCCCGCAGCGCCTCTACTGTACCCCAGAGTTCCTCAAGGTCTTTAGCTGCATACTTCTTTTCGATGCGGATAACCCGATAGCCTGCCGCCCTGAGACGCTTATTTTTCTCTGCATCGCGCGCCCGATTGTGCACGCCGCTATCGACTTCAATCGCAATTTTCTTGTGCGGATCGGCAAAGTCTACATAATCAGCGCCTATGGGGTACTCTGGATAGAAGCGCATGAAGCGACCGAAGGCTCGTATGTCGTGCCAGACATTGCGCTCTGGGCCGCTAAACATGGACATTAGCTCAACACCTGCTACTTCCGCGCAAAGGGCGTACACATCAGGCCCGTTGCCGGTTTCGAGATCAGTACATGCATACTCATATGCTAGGCGTAGCCGTTTTTGGGCTTGCCCCCTGTAATATTCTCGGTCAAAGTCGTCAGACATATTATTTGTGATGTTGACTTAGAAATTCGTTCGTAGCACCGAGATCAAAATGGTTACTCACGAGGTAGTCAATCTGAGCAGCCTTGGGTAGTAGTGACAGATATTTTATTCCTACAGTAGCATCCGCAAGAACATGCTCATTAACGTCGAACCATCCCATTACATCCTCGTCAGATAGCGGATGGCCCATTAGAGTGGTAAGGTATCTCTCCAGGTTAGGGCAAGTGATCGAGGATTCAAAGTCGTCTAAGGTGAAATCCTCAGCCAAATCACCCTGGTTAACTATTTCAAGAAGAAGCAATAGTGTTCTGTTGATCTTTGAACCCGCAAATGTCATCACAGTTTGCTTGGAGTTTGGCGCATGCTTAATGAGAAAATCTCTACCATCTTGGGTAAGATTCTCTTTTGCTAGTTTGGCCAACGCTTCGATAACCGGCTGATCGTAGTGACTACTGTTTGCGCCTATATTCTGGAGACATGCAAACATTTTTCGCCGTACCTTATGCGAAATATCCCCGGAGTTGCCACCGAATATTGGGGGCTTGCCGTCTTTTGCGGGTATGACATATATCTTCTTGCTGTATGTATCAATCTCGGTGATCTTCCATATGCGAGCAGCGAGGTATATATTCGCGCCGGGCACCGTGGTGGTATTGAGTGGTATCTCACCGACATGCTCATGATCATGCACTACCTTGAATTCGATCTTCGGGTCAAAGTGAGCATAAAAGTCTTTCGACTGAACGGTACGTTCAGCAGCTAAGCCCACTACGCAACAACCTTCAACATCTTCAATGAAATCAATTTTAAGCAGATGGTCGATCACACTTTCTATGTCCGCTGTCGTTATGTCGCCCCAGCAGTTTAAGCGCGTTAACTTCGCCAAAAGCTCGCTTTGTGTTAGCCCGCTGTACTGTAACAACAAGGATAGCACCTGTTGAACGAGTACGTTGTAGGGTTTTCTGATCGGTTCTACTGGTTCAATATCACCTTGCTGATATAGCTCAAGCGTAGCAATACTTTGGAGCAGGGACCACTCGCGTGACGAGTACAAATGCAAAATACTGTGACGTAGTTGTCGCCCACTACGGCCTAACCGCTGTGCAAGGGAAGCTACCGATGGCGCTCCCTCAACCTGCGCAACACTATCCACTGCGCCAATGTCTATACCAAGTTCCAGGGTGGATGTACAGCAGATAGTAAAAAGCTCTTGGCGCGCCGTTTTAGCAAACTCCTCGGCTTCTAGGCGCAACTCCTTGTCGATTGACGCGTGATGGGCGAAATAGCGCGTATTGCTCCGATGTTTTTTGGCGCGCTTTTTAAGCCCTACAGCTATTTCTTCAACACGGCCGCGAGCATTTGGGAACACTAACATGCTTTCCTGGCGTGAATATTCAAAGATATCATCAATAATCTCAGCCGGAAGGCCCGGTGTAGTCGTCGGTTTGTATAGCAATGTTATAGTTAGCTCATTACGGTCGTTATCCAAAAGTACACGTGCGTCACGATCGCCACCAAAGAAGTCTTTTGCCAATATGTACGATTCGCGGTTGAGCGTCGCCGTCATGCCAACATAACGCGGCTGTTTCTTTGCGAACTCACGGATACGGCCAAGTATTGAGCGAACATGCACCCCGCGTGATGTGTCAAGGAAACTATGCAGCTCGTCGACAATTACCCATTCGGTGCCACCGAATAATGCCTCAGCTTCGCCAGGCCGACGAGTGAGCATCGCCTCTAGTGACTCGGGCGTAATGAGTAATATGCCCCTCGGGTCTTTCAGTAGTTGCTTTTTCTTGGCCTGAGACGCTTCGCCGTGCCAACTTGTAACGGGCACGTCCAAATACTCGCACAACTCAGTAATGCGCTTAAACTGATCGTTAATAAGAGCGATCAGTGGTGATATGTAAACTATTTTAATACCTTGTGACCAGTTCTGAATATCGTTAATGGCTGGAAGAAATGCTGCCTCGGTCTTACCGGATGCCGTAGGTGCCGCCAAAATCAGGTTATCGCCACTCTCGTGTGCATGGCGGATAGATGCTTCCTGGATCTTGCGAAGTGCAGGCCAGCCTTGGTCGAAAATGTATTTAACAACATTCGGCTGTAGTAGATCGATTGCGCTCAACTACAATACCTCTATATCGTCATCGTGGTCGTCTGCGTCTTTAATAATGGCCGCTTTTTCTACGCCAAACATCGTGTCAAGGAGCCCATCTACGGTAACGCCAACGTTCTGGCGTGCCAAATTTAGTAGCTGTAAGAATTCACTAATGACTTGTCGGGGCGTAAGGAATTGTGCCGCACCTGGCCGGTTAAGCTGGCCCTCCATGTACCGTGTAATATGCGTGTCATTACACTGGATAGTGACACCGTAATGCTGCTCGAACACTGTCTTTAGCTTACTAAGCAGCGTGAAGATATCTTCTTGCGAGAGTGGTTTGAGATACACAACGGGGTGTGTAAGGTCGATAAGGTTCGTATCAGCAAATTTGCCGGTGGTGAGGCGGCTTTTAAGTGCTTCGTAGCTGAACAATCCGCGACGCTCGTCTTCCAAAAATTTTCGAGTACCACCTAAGTTGACGAAAAGATTTTTAACCCGACCTTCATATGTACAATCGTTGTATATCCGCAAGATTTGTTCATAGTTGCTACTACGAGTCTGCGACATTGGTAGCTTGTAGAGGTTTATCGCCTCATCAAGGTTAACGACAAAACCCTGATATCCGACCGAGACAAAAAGCTCTGCTAGGTTCTTTAGCATATCGTAGTAATTGGCATCCGTTACAATTTCGCGTATACCCAGATCACGTAATGAGTCCGTTTTGGCCGTATAACCACCGCGCAGCCAGCGCAGCGCGTTCTCTTGCAACTCATTATTTCCACTCGCAAAGCCTTCATAGTATTTCGCGACAGCCTGTCCAAACTCGAAGCTACCAGGAGAACTAAACTTCTTGGCAGCATCGACAATTCTGTCCATTACATGATGTCTGTTGTCTTGCGTTACCAAAGCGTCAAGGTCGATGCGTAGCTCCTCAACAACTTCACCCATCAGCCGTTCCACCCATTGGTCGAGGATAGACGACAGAGCATTCCCATCCTGGTCGGTCTGCGTAATAAGTTTAGAAACAATCTCCGAATAAAGAGCCCGTGCCTTACCGTCTGTCGCGTAGAGACGATTGGTTGGGGTGAAGTCTACGGTCGATACAACGAAATTGGTCTTGAGCGCTAGTGTTTCAATAAGCTGGAGCATAAAACTTTTACCGCTGCCGAAGTCACCAATCCAAAACTTAACCTCGCTGCCACCTTCGGCAACCTTGCGCAATATTCGAACAATCTCTTCAGTTTCGTTTGCGCGCCCTACTAAGAGGTGCTGAATCCCTAAGCGTGGCACAACGCGATGCTCCAGTGCCGTGATAATACTCGATGCTTCTTTTGATCTTAGTCCAACCAATTCCATTAAATCATGCCCTTTACGGTATCAATATATTCTTGTTCTATGATAATTCTACCATCTTCTTGCAGAAGTACCTGATCGCCAATCACATCGTATAACGTTTTGTTAATCGCCTGGAGATAGCCGTTTAGCATCTTGTTCCTAGAACGTGCGAAGCTGACGGCCTGAGATAGTTCTAGCCCATCCGGTGCACTGATCACCATCCGAAGAAATTCCCCTTGGTCGTCAGACAGATCGGCAGCTTGCATTGTCGGGCTTGTGCCATAGAGGGCATCGGTCGATATGACCGGTTTCTCTTGTGCTGCGTCAGGAATCCTTGGCTCACTTTCGTCTTCTGTTTCATCACCGAGGTAGGTAGTAACACTTTCAACTGCGCGGTTATGATCTTTAGCGGCCTGTGCCATCTTCTCACCGTCCAGCATGACCTTACGACGAGGTGGGCGATTTAGAACATCAAACCGATGGAGTAGGCTTGAATCGACGGGTTTCTTGGTGGCCACCATCTGCTGGTAGGCGACCATCTGTTCGGGGTGTATAAGTCGTTTGAGCTGTTTGATTGTCCACTCATCGGCGCTTCCATCGTTTGCTACTTGTGCGCTATACAATGCAGCTAATTGAGTTTGTGTATCTGGGCGCGACTTTATTATTTCCTTAGCAATCTTGAGTGACACCGCCGGATCGGTGTATTTTTGAAACATAGACAACACGAACTCCGGGGGTTTCTCCGCGATATTCGCCACGTCCACCTTCCAAGCGGAAGGGTTTTGTTCTGCAAGTAGCCTGAGCGTACCGTCTGAAACTTTAATTGGCGTTTCGATAGTACTGGCGGCCAGTATAACCGCATTTGCAGCATCCTTTGGTATGGCCTTACGTAGTGCGGCTAGCTCTTTGTCAGTATCAAGTGACCGTGTATAAGGCAAGGCTTCTCGCACGGCTTGCTCACACAACTTAAGGATATGGCTAAGTAGCAGAAAGTTATAGGGATTATCTACATAACGGCCGCTCCCGTTGAAAACCTTATCGACATACGTACCGATGCGCACCTTCCAGCCGCCTACTTCATGGCGCTGTTGTTTCAGGATAGCCAGCGCCGCTACATACTGCCGAAAAATATGCATACGCACTTCTGGTATTTCAAAGATTCTTGTTGATCGAGTTGGCGTAATGCGAAGGAGCCTTGCAACAGCATCACTAATCTCATAATGATCCCGTAGTTGACCATCAGAATCCCACCACTCCATGGGTAGTCCATTAGGAGTCAGCCCAAACACACGCTTGATGTCATCACCGGCAGGCGGCAATTGTTTTACGATATCGTTCGCGTACTGCTGCACTTGTGTCGCAAGGTCAGAACCTGTCCTGCGCACCAACAGACTATACGAAAATGAGTTATCGTAGCCGCGATCGCCAGCATAGTGCCCAGTAACATGGCCTTCAGCAATACAAAAAATGGTGTATAGAAGGTTGTCGTAGTACGCATATGAATCACGAGGGATATGCCGTATAAGGTAATCGAGCGACGAGCCGTGTTTGCGAAGCTCTTGATCTATATACTCCGCAAGCTGCTCATAAACACCATATACAGCCTGACGAAGTTGGTCGATCTTAAGATTATGCCTCTCGTATGGTATTTGTAAGCGGTTGATCCACGTTCCCCCTGCTTCATTGACGGGGGGTTGTGTCGCAGCATTGCTCTTTTGAATAGCGGGTGTTTCGATAGCCGAAACATCGTATATCTCAACTTCTTGTTTCTCGCGGGGATATGATTGCATAGTTTGTGGCCGGGAGACATCAACAATCATTTGCGCAACGGGCCGTGTTTGGTCACTAATGGTCGCAGTCTGTTGCGCTACAGCGCTAGCGGCACCAGGCTGACTGTCCTGCGCGTGCGTAGCGCGCGGCTGTTCATTGACCAGTAACGCAACTGCCTCGATCATTGTCAGCGGCACCCAGATAAATAGTGCAATACCTGCCGTCAGAAAAGTTGATGCGAGTATGATGGCCCCGCTCAGTTTTCTCCCCATATAGAAACGGTGCAGACCCAGTGCGCCAAAAAACATGCTAAGCACAACGGCTAAAGCTAAGCTCTTATGGTTTGATTCCAACTCTGATCTTTGGACAAAATATGACATTCTTCCCTAAGTATATAAGCTCAGTGGCATTTCAGGTAGAACATCAGACTATGTATGATGTGACCTCCCACTACCTTTTTAGTATAAGGGGTAAATCGGCCGACTCAAGCTCGTTCTTCCGGTAGGGAGCTCCAACTTGCCTCGTCCAATTTACCCCTTGCCCCGGCAGTGAGCGGGAGGTCGAGCCGTTCGTAAGGCAATTTAACCTATAAGGAGGTAGATATGGACGTAGAGCAAGAGCAAGCTAATAAGATCGCAGTACTGAACGATAAGTTTCGTAGGAGTGGGTTCGGGGTTACAGTTACGCCAGGCGTACAGGCATTGGAAGATTTAATCTGGTTATTCGATGAAATCCGTAGGTTCAACAGTTTTACCGAAGATAATGACCCGTACGGTGAACATGACTTCGGTACGGTGTATTGGTTGGGCGAAAAGGTGTTCTGGAAAATTGATTACTATGACCAAGCCCTTAAATACGGAGAAGACCCGCTTTCATTGAAATGTAGGCGGGTCTTAACCGTTATGTTGGCTAGTGAGTACTAAGTAAGTCTCACTTGTCTTTGTGTATCCCAGGAGCGGAGGGGTTCTGCTCCTGGGATTTATTTTACTCTATAAATCTCAGGAGAATAACGATGAATGATAAAACTTACAATGGGTGGAGCAATTACGAGACGTGGCAGGCGTACGTTTGGATTACGTCAAGTGAGAATGAATATAACTTGCTCGAAAAGGTAAAGCGCTGTCCGGGCGGGCTATACGATAGAGCCGACATGCTTCGCGCCTATTATGAAACCGATCTCAGGATAAGCCTGGATTTAGACGGCGTATTCAGTGAGGCTAGTTTGTTTGGTGATCTACTGCGTGGGGCGTTTGGCCGTATTAATTGGCTAGAGCTGCTTCAAGAATAGTTTGGTGGCGTCCTGGGTATGACGGGAAAAGACCCTGGATCAGACGTCCAAAACCCTGAGGATGAATTTTTTGTCATCATGCTCGATAGCGACGCATAGTGGCTTTGCTGTATAGGAGATATATGAGCTACCGAATGTCTTGCTCTTGGCGACAATATCTTCAGTCAGTGTGCCGCCTGGCTCAATTTGTTGTAGCGTTTCAACGATTTGTAGTAATGCTGGATATATTTGATCAAACTGGCTTGCTAGTTTATCAAAGATCGTTTGCTGTTGGTCTGACACGGTGGCCCTCCTTTTATAAGTGCAGATATTTCTGAGTTAGGCCACTAAAAAAGCGACAATCCACTCTAGATTGCTTAGATCAACAGCAGATTTGCACCTACTGGTTTCGAATGAATTGCCGCTTTAATGGTACAAATCACCCGAAAATGGGTATAAAAAATACTGTTGATCTAAGCTCTTATATCATACAACGCATAGCCGTCATGCGCCAAGTAGCTAAGGCTATGCTTCTTCCCAGATCTTGCCTGTGATTCCGTGTAGCCTGATTTTTTCTAACGTCGTAAACCGTAAATGGATACTTTCGCGTAGGCGCGCATCGTCCTCGTCCTCGCTGTCGTATATGTCAGCAAGTAGCTGTCTCACTCTGCGTTTGGCATAGATCAGTACATTGAGAGAGGGACAAATAAACGAAACGATGGGTGGGGCAGCATTACTCATCTCTTCCTCATAATCGCCACTAGTAACGTAGTCAACGTATTCTTTGAGCCGCTTTCGTAATTGGTAATGCGGTAGGCCACTATCGATAACTTCGACCAAGAAGGTTTCTTCTATGCCTTCTCGCTGTCGTTTGTAGCACAAATGCGGGCCGATCTCCGTCAAGAAATTATGTTCGTTGTCCTCGGCCGCATACTCTGCTTGTGTGGCATATGCATAATTCGCATTACCGATGCTACTTTTTTGCAGGTTAATACAGCAATCAACCAGTAGAACACAGCGATCAATATAACTACGCGTACGAGTCGGCTCTTTGTATCTTTTTCGAAGCTCTTCGGGAGGATAGCTGCCGGTATCACGCAAGTATCTGATACCATCCAGTGCCAAGTAGTAGATGGCTGGCTGTAATTTGCCAATAGGACTGTCAGGTTGATATATCCAGTCGATGTAATGCTTTTGGCGTAAGTCTTTTAGCCATTCGTTACTGTGCCCTCTATGTGTATGCCCTAGTAATTGTTGAATTTGTGTACGTTCAATAAATCTATGTTTGTAGATGAGTTGTAGTATGGTTTGTTGTTTGGGGGTAATTTTTGGGGGTGTCATTGATATGAAAAGTTTATGAGTAAGTTAGTTGGTAGTTGGTTCTTGCGTAAAGAGCAATAGTAAATAATTTGCCAAACCCTCCTACTCCGATTATTTTATAGGTAAGGGATACGCTATTACAACCATAACACCTTAGGTTCATATAAAATCAGGATACACCCTGTATCCTGATTATTGCACTTGTTTTGCGATCTTTCGTATATTATTGTTCGTCAGAAGTCTGCTGCATGACCTTAGCAAGCGCATCGACATACAGTGCAAAATCCTCTTCCGGAGCTTCAGGATCATCTTTCTGAACATAGTGCGCTTCACTGTAGGTCTGGAGTAGTTGAACCGCTAACTTCGGGTTCCGAAGCGCAAGAAAAGTTATATTAAATCCAAGTACATCATTGCGAGAACCGAACGCTTTGCTAGCAATGGCCGTTGGTCTATCGTCGCGAATATTCAAAGTAGTAGTTGTTTTATCTGACATAAAGATGCTCCTATACTTTTTGCAGTATAGACCTCATGACTCAAAAAGTGTAGCATAAGCGACAACAACAGCTTACCTCGTGTTACAATACTGACGATATGGCAGATGACAAAGTTAAGCTCACACGCATAGGCAAGCAACTCCGAAAAGCGCGTGTCGAAAAACGACTCACGCAGGCCGAGGTAGCAAAACGTGCCGGAATAAGCGAAACACATTATGCCCAAGTTGAGCGCGGCGAAGCCAACCCCTCAACGACAGTTCTGTTAGACATTGCAAAAGCAGTTGGCGTCACCCCCAATGACGTTCTCTTGTAATCGGTAGTGTGTCATTTTTGATATTATTTACATCTTGAAACTGTAAGCATACTTATAGTAGAATATAAGTATAGTTACAGCTAACAGATGAGGGTAATCATGGCAACAACGCAGCATATTGGCACAAGACAGGGCATAGATCAAAGTCACGACAGCGAGCACTTAAGCGACAACATTGAATCATTGCGCCAAATACTCTCATCACAGCAACATAGAGACATTGATTACGAGGAAGCGCAGGAGATCAGCGCATCACTCGTTGAGTTCTATCAGGTTCTGGCAGAGGAGGCGCACGATGAATCCACCGAGTAAAGCCGTAATCCTGGCGCGCGTTTCCAGTAAATCACAAGAAGATGAGGGCTATTCGCTCGATTCGCAAGTAAAGCTGCTGCAATCGTATTGCGAAAACAAAGGGCTACGGGTGGCACAAACATTTAAAATTGCCGAGTCTGCTTCTAAATCATCACAGCGCCGCATTTTCAAAGAGGCCATGAAGTTCATAGAAGATAACAAAATCAAGCACCTTGTTATCGAAAAAGTTGATCGCCACGTCCGTAATTTGCACGACGCGGTAGAGACACATGACTGGCTCGTAGCCGACGAGGAACGTCACGTCCATTTCGTGAAAGACTCACTTATCTTGCATAAAAACTCGCGTTCACAGGAATGGCTCAACTGGGGTATTCGCGTTGTGATGGCCAAGAACTATATCGACAATCTACGCGAAGAGGCCATGAAGGGCTGGGCTGAAAAACTCGCGCAAGGGTGGCTTCCAGCGCCACCACCACCTGGCTACGTAACTATTACAGAAAACGGCAAACGCATTCACGTACCCGAGCCAGTGGTCAGTAAACTCATGCTCAAGGCATTCAGGTTTTACTTAAAGCCAGGCGGATCACTCGAATCAACACTTCGTTACATGGAGAGCATTGGCATTGTTTCACGCCGAGGTAAACCATACTCAAAAAGCCATCTACAAACGATCTTAACTAATCCGTTCTACATCGGCATCAATCACTTTGATGGTAAGGATTATCCCGGAGCACAGGAAACGTTCATACCTAAAGAACTGTTTGACCAAGTACAGGATAAGATGCACGGCAAACGCCCACGTACCGTGCGCAAGCACAACCCTTCGCTCAAAGGTATCATCCGCTGCGAGGACTGCGGCTCGGTCGTTACATGGCAGCTACAGAAGGGTCATTTCTATGGTGTTTGCAGGCGTCTGACGGATGCCTGCAAGCTAAGCAAAATGCTGCGCCATGACAGTATCGAGAAAACAATCATGGGCGAGCTACGACGGCTGATCTGCCCATCGTCGGAAGTAATCGACTGGGTCACGAATAAAATGCGTGATCAGTACAAAGACCGCATTGAGGAGCGTGAACGACTCACGAGTACCATACACTCTCAGCTCAAGCGCATTGGCACCATGGACGAAATGCTATATGACGACAAGCTGGCAGGCGAAATCAACAAGGAGCGATACGCTGAGAAGCATAGGCAGCTCGTAGCTCAGAAAGCCGAGCTTGAGAACCGTTTGTCTAACGTTGATGCAACAATTAGCGATCGACTTGAGCAGCGCGTCGTAATCCTCGAACTCTCCCAAAAAGCAGCCGATTTGTATGCAACCAAAGCGCCAGAGCAAAAACGCCTGATAATTTCCAAACTTTTCGAAAATATAACCATAAAAGGAGGTGTCGTATCTGTTAAATATTCAAAGTTCGCAATGGCAATAGCCGATAAGGTTCAGAAAACACGTAATATAATGGAGGCTCAAAAATGACGTTCCAAACCGCACAAAATGACAAAGATAACAGATACAAAAACAGCCCCGAAGGGCTATTTAAGAAACTTTGTTCTATATGGCAGGGGTAGCAGGACTCGAACCTACGACACCTGGTTTTGGAGACCAGTGCTCTACCAACTGAGCTATACCCCTATAGTGTTACTTAGACGTAACAGGGGTTATTGTAGCAGGTTGATGAACAGTGTTCCAGAACATTGTGTAAGCAGGGTAATTGTGGCATAATCGTGACATGAGCATAGAAACCAACTTAACTCCTCAGCGGTACCGTTCTCGTGCTGAATTAGCACTGATGCTGCTACGGTAGCCACCCAAACAATGACAGGCATTGTAAGCACTGCGCCAGAAGAGCTTCCACTCGACGGTGCGGATTGCGCTGGCGACTTTTTCGCTGAGTAGAGGTTATTACACTACCCAGCAGGGTCTCACAAAAGAACTTGCGTAGATTATTGGTCGTACTATATGCAAAAAACAGACCCTCGGTCTGCTCTTTGCTTCGTGCGCGCCCACCCGCGGCGGGTGAAGCGATAGACGTATAGTTTGTATTTATATGTTTTTGTTTCAAGCGCCGCATGAGCGCACGAACTATCCTAAACATAAACGTTTATCATGAAAATGTCAATACCTCGGCTTGGCCGTTCGTGGCAGAACATAGAGAGCAACAATAAGAGCTAGGAAGACGGCAAAGCCACACATAATACTCGGAACTGCACGAATCAACTCGCGGTTCATGATATTTACCGTGGCAACAGGCACAATAAGTGTCAGATATGCTGCCGTTAGGCCGTAGAGCGCCTGTTTGGTGCGTTTATTGTGTGATCGTAATCCAAAATATAGGGCAGAAAGGATAGCAATAAGCTCAAGTCCATAGTAATAGTAGGCATACCATAAGGTTGCGGCGGAGTTTGTCTCGAATATAACATAATTGCCGCCACACGTTGTTGCTGTTATACCATGCCCAACACTTCCAAAATAGAGCATAAATGCCGCCATCGTAGCGTAAGATCCCAGCACGAGCCACTTTGCGGGGCGTTTGGCTATATACGTCAGAGCATGGATTCCGAGAGCTGGCAGGGCAGTGATAGCTACATAGCCAATTCTCGCCCATGTAATGCTAGATAGACCGAACATATCCTCGCAGATGGTAAACTCGGCCAACTGAAAAATAGCCAGACAAGCAAGAATAGCAGCCACAAGCTTAACGAGCTTCGTATGTCGATAGCGCCAAAGTGTCCAAATCGCTAGCCCTATTTCAATCACAAACGTCGCAATCATCACTGGTGGCGAAAAACAATACATAGTTGTTGATTTTTTGTGTGTCATTGAAAGGTCAGTATCCGTTAGCCCTCTATTAGTTCTAGGAGTTTCTTCTCGTTTATGACTTTCGTACCGAATTGCTGGGCCTTTTTGAGCTTGCTACCGCCACCACCCTTACCACCTATTACAAGGTACGTCGTATCTTTAGCGATAGCCGACTGAAAGGTGCCGCCCAGAGCACGAATGTGCTCCGCAGCGTCTTCACGACCCATAGACTCTAAAGCACCCGTAACGACAAAACTAAAACCAGTAAGCTTTCCGGCACTCTTTGTGTAATGAGGGCGAACACCAAGTGAATCAAACTTGCGCAGCAAGGCTATATTATCTTCATCCGCAAACCATGCCTCTATAGATTCAGCTACAACCGTACCAACGCCATCAATAGCCTGCAGATCATCTATGGTCGCCGTTTCAAGGGCGCTCATGGACTCAAATGTACGCACAATATCGACAGCTGTCTGAATACCCACATGGCGAATGCCAAGTCCATATAGAAAACGTTCGAGCGAAGGGGTTCTTTTGGCTGCAATTGCATCAACAAGCTTCTGCGCCGAAATAGTCGCAAATCTATCAATCTGCATGAGCTGGTCTATGGTTAGCGTGTAGATATCTGCCAAATCGTGCACATAGCCGGCATCTACTAGCGCATCAACGTTCTTTTCGCCCAGCGTATCAATATCCAGCGCGCTTTTACTGGCAAAATGTTCAAGCGAACGCTTGAGTATAAACTCCGAGCTAGAACCCTTTACCCTATATACGACTTCGCCCTCTGGGCGCTCAAACTCAAGCTCTGGGTACTGGCGCGCTAGCTCAGCTTCATAGTCAATTGGCTTTGTGGATTTCGGCCGAAGCTCCAAGAGCACCGCCTGTACTTGCGGAATAATATCACCGGCCTTAAAGATAATCACCGTATCTCCACGGCGAACATCAAGCCGGGCAATCTCATCCGCATTGTGTAACGACGCGTGTTGAACGGTAGTGCCCGCCACCTGCACCGGATCAAACACCGCAACGGGTGTTGCTGCGCCGGTTCTGCCTATGGAGATAACAATATCTTTAATGGTAGTGGTTGCTTCTTCGGCTGCATATTTGTAGGCCACCGCACCTCGGGGGGTCTTGCCAACAACGCCAAGTTCACGGTATCTTTTTCTGTCATTAATTTTTATGACAAGTCCGTCGGTATTGAAAATTAACTCTTCTCGTTTTGTTTGCCACTCGTCAACGAATTTTATGACATCATCAATGGAGCTGAACACCGTAGCAGTAGTGTTATGTGTGATGCCAAGCGCGTGCATAGCCTCGTAGGCATACGCGTATGTGGGAATATCTGCGGGATTATCTCGCAGCATATCATAACCACGAAATTGTAGTGGACGTTCGGCCACGAGCTTTGGGTCGAGCTGGCGAATCGTACCGGCGGCGAGATTGCGAGGGTTGGCGAATTCGGGCCTACCAGCAGCTTTTTGGTGCTCATTCAAAGCCTTAAACTCGTGCTTTGTCATGATAATCTCACCTCGAAACT
>Ga0172381_10001286_pt1 | contig 29784 bp, 38 predicted proteins | sample Leawel6488metaG_FD_119754 | JGI IMG/M metagenome (GOLD analysis project Ga0172381, IMG submission 119754) | Leachate microbial communities from a municipal landfill in Southern Ontario, Canada - Leachate well 64-88 metaG | ecosystem: Engineered > Solid waste > Landfill > Unclassified | place... | reverse complement strand
TTTGAAAATATAAAGAAGGTTTTGGACATTTTAGGATTCGAGATTATAATTCAGAAAAAACCATAAGATTAAATATCTTTTACAAAAACGCACGTTCCAACAAATATATTTAACATTATGAATGAATTTGACATTACGCAAGATCAACTGAGGGAAAACCTCCAAGGGCAAGTTCCAGTTACTTTCTCATATCGGAAAGCCAATGGCGAGATTAGGATTGCAACAGGAACTCTGAACCCGTTTCTTATACCAGAAGGAATGAAACCAAAGGATTCTTCAAGAAACGTTGGTACAAATTTAAAGTATTTTGATTTGGAAAAAGATGCTTGGAGAGCATTATCTCAGGACTGTTCATTGATAAACATAATTGAATAAAAATTTTTAAATGTTCTTTGACCTAGCGAATAGATAAATGTCAAAATAAAGAAATTTTTTATATTTCTAAATTTGGAACTTTTTATAATGTTGAGGGGGTAAAAAGAGGAAAACTTTTAAATCTTACCAAAGGGGGGAGGGATCTTCTGGATATAAATTATCAGAAGCTACAAAAAAGAAAATGTCTAATTCCAAATTGGGTAAAAAAAATCTCCTTTTTCTGAAGAAACAAAAGCAAAAATGAGACTCAGTGCAACAGGAAAGCTGGGATATTGGAAGGATAAAAAATTACCTGAAAAAACCAAAGAAAGGATGTCCGATATAAAAAAAGGAAAAGTTTTTACAGAATCACATAAAAAATCCATATCAGAGACTTTATCTGGAAAAGCTTTTACACAAAATCATCGAGATGCTTTATCAAAAACCCATAAATGAAAAATCCCATGGAATATTAATTTACTATACGTACGCTGGATAAAACCAGAGGAAGTTCAGAACACCATTGCGAACCGAGGGAGACTAATAATCGATAAAACCTCGTAACGGTGCAACTTAAACAGGAATAGAGGGAACGCAACTTAATGATTTCCGGGTTAAGGCACTCCATTAGGAGAATATTCAAAAGAATATTAGATAAATGTACGTACTCGACAAAATTCTGACTATAGGTAAATTAATATTTTTTTCTAAGGAAGTAATTTGTATATTTGTATTATGAAAAAAATTATAATTGGAAAATAATAATTATCGTGAAAAAGACAAAGAATATTGCAAAATTAGAAGAAAAATTGATGGATGCAAGAGTACTTCTTTATAAAGCTCATGTTTGTTGTATAACTAAAGAGAAAGATGAGAATTTAGGAGAAATGATACAAAAATTTCTTTTTTCTTTACCTGATCGCTATTGGTATTGTCCGACTTGCAATGAAGAAGTTCCCGGATATTTTGTTACTTATAATGAAACACCTGATCCAAGACATGGTTGTGGAAATCAGGTTATCCCAAAATTTAGGGATTTATAGGATAAATTATGGAGGATCTCTATTGTAATATCTGCAAAGATTATACCAAGCACGAAACTATTGGTACAAAAATTATTTGTACAGTTTGTAAAGAAATATATGATCCTAGCAAAAAGAGATATATTATTTGTGGATCTGCAGATGATGCTGAGGTTTTAAAATCCCGCCAAATGCTTTTGGATAAGGATCCCGATGCTATTATCATAGATGAAGCTGTAGCTTTAAAACATAAATTAGGAGGATTATCTGTATCTATGAATTCAAGTGAGCTTGCAATGTCAGAACCTTTTATTATAAAAAATTATATTAGGGAATTGGAAGATGCGAAATATAGCCATTTGTCCAAAAAAGAAAGGGAAGCAGATATTCAGCCCGTTCGGGCAAAACCAAAGATAAGAAGAAATGATACTTGCCCTTGCGGAAGCGGAAAAAAATATAAAAAATGCTGCTTAGAAAAGTAGTCAAATTAGTTCACCTACTCAAAAAAATATATTATGCCTGAAATTAAAAGGTATCGTCAAACAAAAAAAACTCATTGGTTAAAAACCCCAGAAGGAACAATCTGGAAAACTTATGGATTCGGGAATTATATTCAGCCAGAAGATGAGGATCTTTGGGAAACTCCATTTGGGGTAGACTTAGATCTTTTATTTGGGTATCCTGATGAATTTTTATTCAAATTAATAAAAGAAGAAGCCGATGAAATCAGAATTACAGCAAAAATTGTTAAATAAATATCCTGAATTTTTTCAAACAGATCTGAAAATTTATACAGGGGAAAAACCAACTATAGAAGAAGTTGGGAAGCTTCTTCATCAAGAAGAAATGGTTCTTCCAATTCAGTTTGGCTTTGAATGCGGGGATGGATGGTATATGCTTCTTGACGAACTTATGTTTGAAATAAAAAATCACATATCCAATGAAAATAGAAATCGAGCCAATGAATTCAAATATAAGTGGATGTGGAATTTGCAGGCATATCTTCGAAGAAAGTATTATAAAAATTCCAAACTTAAAACTTTATCAGAATGGATTTATGAAAAAGCACCAAGAGGTCTTCATCCACCCATTTCAGTAGGAATTGACCAGATAAAAGAAAAGTTTGGCGGTCTACGTTTCTATTATCATGGTGGGGATAAAGTTATTGATGGTATGACTTCATTAGCAGAATCCCTTTCATATAGGATTTGTGAGTCCTGCGGATCTACTAAGGATGTTGGACAAACCCAGGGATGGATTTATACAGTTTGTAAATCTTGCTATGATAAAAATGAAAGAGCAAATAAACTTGTTTGGAACCCCCTGAATCCATGTTTATAGAAGCTTTTGCAGTTATATTTACGCTTTTAAGTGTTTGGCTAACAATCAAACGTCATGTGTTATCCTGGCCAACAGGGTTATTTGCTGTCTCTTTTTATACTTTAGTATTCTGGCAATCAAAACTATATTCAGATTTCGGTTTACAATTTATATTCTTTGGACAAGGGATTTATGGAGCATTTCATTGGTGGAAAAATAGGGAGGATAAAGTTCATGCAAAAATAGGAGTTATGACTCCATTGGAAAGAACTTTTTGGATTTGTATAGGAATATGGTTCTATTTGATGATAGCTTTCCTAATGTATTTTTATACTGATGCAGTTGCTCCTTGGGTAGATTCATTTGTTGCTACTTTCAGCTTAATCGCAAACTGGTTACTTGCTCAAAGAAAAATAGAAAATTGGGTTATTTGGATTATTGTTGATATAATTTATATAGCTTTATTTGCTTATAAAGGATTATATCTTTCGTCGGGTTTATATTTTATATTATTAATCCTTGCTATTAAAGGATTTAAAAACTGGGAAAAATGCTTGGCTGTTTAAAAGATATTTTTTGGGCAGTAATAATTCTAATATCTTTAGGATTATTTATTTTTGGATTTTCTATTTCTATAGTGCTTCTTTTTTTAGCGATTTTAATTTTTGGAATGATTTCAATTTTTATACCAGATTCAAACGAAGATAAAAAAAATAAAATTCGATAATATGTCCCATAAAAGATTAATACTAGTAGGGCCTGCAGCTTCAGGAAAAAATTTTCTTCGATCTAAATTAGAGAAGCGGGGATTTAAATTTGACGTTTCATATACTACTCGTCCCATGAGGCCCGGAGAGCAGGATGGGATAGATTATAAATACATCACTAATGAAGTTTTTGCTTTTATGACTCAGCTGGGATCCTTTTATGAACATGTTATTCACAATGGATATGGTTATGGAACAGGATTAAAAGAATGGGAAACTTCAGACTGTTTCATTATGGAAACAGATGGAATAAAACACATCGACCCAAAAAGTAGAAAGAAAACATTTATAATTTATTTAAATCCATCAATAAAAGTACGAAAAGATAGGATGAAGAATGAAAGAGGATGGACAGACGAAGAGATTGGGGAAAGAATCAAAGCTGATAGAAAGAAATTTAAAGATTTCAAAGATTATGATATTGAAATAACGAACCCAGAATTCTAATATGGCTTTATATCATCAATAATAAATTATATTATGCCTGAAAAATTTATTTGCTCCAATTGCCAGCAGCTATTGCCTTATTCTCCAAATGAATATGTAATATGTCAAAATTGCGGAGATGTTACATGGCTGGGGTCGGTTGGCCCAATACCTATAAAAGATATTTATCTGAAAATTTCAAAAAGGACAATGATTCCTAAAAAATATTTTGGGGAGATTAAAAATATTTAAATAATGATTAGACCAATTACGTTGTACGGGGATTCTTCCCTTGAATTAGTCAGCACAGAAGTAAAAAAAGGAACTGAAATTGCTCTTGTTTCAGATATGTTTGAAACAATGCATAAAGCTAGCGGGGTAGGATTGTCCGGTGTTCAAATAGGAATTCCTCTAAGAGTTTTTGTTATTGAAGCTCATCTTGATAAAGAAAATTTTCACTTCAGAGAAGTTTTCATAAATCCAAATATTCTACGGGAATTTGGAGAATTAGTAAAGCATCCCGAAGGATGCTTATCTGTTCCCCAAATTGCTGCCCCGGTTGAAAGACCATCGAGTATTGAAATAGAATGGTGGAATGAAAAGTGGGAATATCAAAAACAAGTTTTTGAAGGATTTGCTGCTCGTATCATTCAGCATGAATATGATCATCTTAGCGGAGAACTTTATGTGGATAAACTCGATAAAATGTGGAGAGAGATGATTGCTCATCCTCTTTCACTTATTGAAGAACGCAAAATAGAAATTTCATATTTATACAAATGAATGATTTAGGACCAAATAGAATAAGAACCCTTCAAAAACTTGAAGAAATGCTTAAAGAAGGGGAAAGAAAGAAAAAAGATCTTGAAATGAAGTGGGATGAAATTTTAACCTCAGAAAAAGAAAATTGCGTTATTTTAAACGTGATTTATTCTCAAATATCGGTAAACGAAGAAGTTACAAAAGCTCTGGGCAATGCTATAAAAAAGGTAAAATTAGAATTATCAAATTAAATGAAAAGAATACTTGAAATTTTAGAAACTAAGGTTAAAGAATTAGAAAATTCTATTGCAGAAAATTCTTTAGAAAATTGTGACGACGATGAAGAACCGGATTGGAATCAGCGGGTAAGGGATATGTCCAAAAGGGATGGAATAATTTTTGCTATAAAAATTATCAAAGAAAATCAAAAAAATTAATAAAAAATCTAAAAAGTATTTTTTCCTAAGAAAATAATTCATACATTTACATTTGTATTTATATGATTTAAATTATTGCTGGCCTAAGTTAAAATTAAAAACGACAAAAATGAAAGATGAACAAAAGAAAAAAAATTTCATCCGATTTCTCCTATTGAATTTTCATCCAATACTTGTAAGACAGATAAGTCTTAAATCTTTTTTGATTCAGAATGGATTTGGGGACTATTCCATGGACATGGATGTTAGCTGCATTAAAGATGTCATGGTTAAAAACATTAAACCGGGTGCAAAAAAGGCGGGGGGATTTTGGCTTCTCAAAAAAGAATGGTGTATCCGTGGACAAAAGATGCCTTTCGAGTCTATTGTAGATGATGTTCTAAAATCTGCTCAAACTCTAAAAGATCATATTTATGAGATGAAAGCAAATTCTAAAAACTCCGGAACTACGAAAACCACGAAAAAATCTGTCCTCGATATATCACCGAATTTGGTAAATTCCTCAATCCCCGAAGCTCTATCCTCGGAAGCTGCAGCCGTAAAATTGGCTAAAGAGTATGGGGCTAAATCAGTTACCCTTCCAAACGGAATAATAATCACTTTATAAAAATAGAAAACAATGAAAGGAATTTTTATTACATTGGGCGTAGGCCTTGTACTCATTGGTGCTATAGTTCTTTGGGCTATTGGAGTATCCAATGCGGAAATTAAACTCCATGCAAAGATCAGTGGTCAGCAGGAGATGACCGAAGCTTTCTATACAAAGCTTTGGGAAGTTCTTAGAACCAAAGCTGGTGTTGCCGAAGAATATGCGGAAAAATTCAAAGAGATCCAAACCGCTATCATGGAAGGTCGCTATTCAACCGGCGGAGAAATGATGAAATGGATTCAGGAGGCTAATCCGGAATTTGATGCTTCCCTCTATAAAGATGTTATGAATTCAATTGAAGGCCAGCGTGAAGGTTTCTTTATAGAGCAGAAAAAGCTACGAGATATGTCTGTCCAGCATGAGGTTATGTTAAAAACTTTCCCCAAAAAACTTGTTATTGGTAAGCGTGAAGCTGCTAATGTAATTATCCTTAAGAACGTTGCCACCAAAGAAGCTTATACATCCGGAATTGACTCATCCCCTGATTTGTTCGTAAAAGATAAAAAATAATTAAATATTAAAAATATCTAAGCCGGGATTTTTTAGTTTCGGCTTTTTTTGTTATATTTGATTAATAAATTAAAAGGCAAATGATATGAAAATTGAAGTTAGCGTTCCCAATGGAGTTTCCGGAAACTGGAGTGTAAGTTCATTCGTAGTTGAAAAAGGGGATCTCTCCCAGTCGATTTCAATGATGAAATATGGAAGAGGGGTTCCTGCTGGAACGTATAAAAGACTTATGAGAGGGGGAGAAGTTATTATGAGCAATACCCCGGATGAAATTTCTGATTTCCTACATTTTTACTATAAAGCTAACGGAAGTATACTTATTAATGGTCTTGGTCTTGGTGTTTTAGTAAAAGCTCTTATTGATAAGTCAGAAGTAACGGATATAACTATCATTGAAAATTCTCAGGACGTTCTCAATCTTAGTGGACCCACCTATAAAAAAGAACCTAAAGTTACTATAATTCATGCAGATTGTTTTACTTGGGAACCGCCAAAAGGAAAAGTTTATGATGCTGTATGGCATGATATTTGGAATAATATTTGTGCTGATAATCTTGAAGAAATGAAAAAGCTTCACCGTAAATATGGACGTAGAGCTAGATATCAGGAAAGCTGGTGTCGCAAACGTTGCGAAAGACATGCAAAACAAAGTAGAAACAATAGATATTAGTAAAAAACTCTTGGATATATTTTTTTATTAAAAAAATGGAGAAATTTACAAGATGAGATCATATAAATCAATGCATAAAGAAGCTGTTAGAAGAATTGCTCTCGATGTTATTGAATCAGCAAGGGATAACAGTACTGGAACAACTATATCTAAAAGAGGAATTTTTCAATTGATTCGTGATGTTATGGATAGTGATAATGGAAGTTTTGAACCGGAATATCTCGATGAAAAAATAATAAAAAATGAATCTACTACTGGGGGATATCTGGTTAAAGCATTCGATTTTGTTTTTGGCTTCAGAAATAATATCAGTCTTGTAATGGAACTTTATGAAGAAATGAAATATAGAAAAAATTAAAAACCATAATTATGATAATGTTTGGCGCCCTTATTATTTGCTTAATTGTTACCGGTGTATTTTATTTTATCGACAAGAAAAGATATCTTTGGTGGGAATTTTTTATTCCTATTGCAGCTACTTTACTTCTTATTTTTGGCATGAAGCTTCTTATCGATAATGCTTCAGTCAAATTTACAGAATACTGGGGGGAAAGTATTATATCTGTTTATGAAGAAGAACCATATAACTATTGGCATTCTCAAACTTGTACCAGAAGTTATCCTTGCGGAACGGACAAAGATGGAAATACAGAATATTGTACTGAGACCTATGACTGTTCCCACCAGGATGATGTAGGTCCTTCATGGTATTGCAAAACAGATCTGAATAACAACTATAGTTTAACAGAGCACCAATACGATAGCATTAAAATTCTTTTTGGTGGGAGAAGATCGGAAGTGGATTCCCATCGAAATTATGCTCCTAGAGATAGATGTGTTGGAAGTAATGGAACTAAATTTGAAGGGAGAACAGTAGGCAATACTTCTTATGTCTGGGGAACTAACTGGTCTGGAACCGATGATACAAGGAAAGGATATTTTACTATCCATAAATATGAAAATAGGATCAAAGCTTCGGATCTTTCATTATTTAATATCTCAGTTATAGCAGAGGAAGAAGCTGATAGCATGGGATTATATAAATATCCCGATATTGTTAAAGATGGATTTTTTAATGGAGTCGGAGATGGAATTTATTTTCCAACTATATTGGGGGGAAATGTATCCAAACAAACTCAGGAAAATTTCAGAAAGCTTAATGCAAAATTTGGGGTATCAGATTCTCTTAGACTTTGGATTCTTGTATTCGATAATGAACCTTCTTCAATAGCTGCTTATCAGGAAAATTACTGGGTCAAAGGAAACCAAAACGAATTAATTATTTGCATTGGAACTAAAGGAGAAGAAATCACCTGGGCTCATTCTTTCTCATGGTCATTATCTGAGGATTTTACAATGGAGGTTACTCAGAAGATTTTAGATTTATATACTGTAACTATTGAAACAAAAGCCGGACAGAAACTCCCAATAGCTATTCCCATCAATACAAAAATAAAGGAAATTGTTTCTATGGGAGCTGGAATTGATACAGCTTTGCTTCCCCCGATTCTTCCATTAAATATTCAAAAGGCAAATATAACCAAGACAACAAAAAGCCAGACCCCAGTATTGAATGAACAAACATGGATGGAATATTATAATTATCTTAATCAAAATCTTCAAAAATTCCAGCGAAGACATTTTGAAGAATTCTCCTATATAAAGGTTGTTCCTAAAACCTGGGCAATTATCCTTCTTTATGTCTTTGCCCTCGGGATTTCAATAGGGATAAATCTATGGACATTCCAAAATGAATTCGCAGACGATAATCAGAAAAGAGATCGGCAGTTATTATAGTTCATACAACAATAAATTTAGATACTAATGGGAAGAAAATATTATTCGGGGTTATCGGGGGTAGCCAATACTTGCAGTATTCGTTCCTTGAAAAAAGCTTTTATTGGAAACCGGGTTCGCATGAGTAGCGATAAAAACACTGTTCTTTTTGATAATGTTCCTATGAAAGGAATGCTTATAGAAAATTATTCCGAACAGGGATTTAGAATTTCTCATCCTTCTTTGCCTAAAGCCGCTTGGGTAGATTTTGAACAGCTTCCCCCGACCAGACTTCAGATTAACAATGGAGTTATTTCTGATGAAATTACATTTGTTGAAAATATTGTAAATCATCAAATGCAACTTATCCGAACTTTGGATACAGAATATATTGACATGATTCATAAGGAGAAAGTTTTGGATGAAAAGAAGGATGAAATTATACCTATATCTGCAGCTATTCCGGGACAAATCTATGTTGGAGCTCAATGTGAAGAAGGAGCTGAAATGATTTTTTGGGAACTTTCTTTATAAAATCTATGAGAGAAATGAGGAAGAGTTGTTCTTATCGTGACGGAACTAAATACTACTTTGAAAAGCTTTCCCCTTCTAGAGCTTTCTTTGCAGTTCCGAAGAACGAAATTTCTTCAATAGAAGAAAAGAATTTTGAGAATCAATTTTTTGGCTTTGCAAAAAATAAATGGGAAATGGGTTGGGAAGAAAGAAAGAGAATTGATAAATTAATGTCTGCTGCTAAGGAAAAATATTTGTCAGAGCAAAAAATTCCAAGATTTAAGATTCTGGAATTTGCAGTTACTTCAAAGAGGATCAAAGAACTTATTTTAACTAATCAGGAAAACCCATTGTTTTCTAGCAAAGATCAAAATAAAAAATATTTACTTACTTTTTTAGAAGAACAAATACTATCAGCCCCTCAATTTACTATTTGCAATCGTTATGGTATAGATGAGGTTTTTTTTATAGATGACGATAAAAATACTATAGAGGAAAAAGGGAGAGATTTTGCCCGAGAGAAAAAAAATATTACCGTTGAATCTGAATGCTGGGAAGACCGATTTAAAAAAAAATAATATGAGCACAAAGATTTACAATGCTTATAGAGTAAAAGGATCTATCCATGATTTGATGGATCTTCTCAAGAAGATACGAAATATTCATAAAGAATTTATCGTTGAAGTTTATAAAAGATATTCTGGAACTTTTGAGCCAGAGAATTACAAGGGGATAATTGAAAAGGAAGAAACTCTTAAAACTCTTGCTGAAAATCCATTTGGGAATTATCTTCTGGAGAAAATTATTCGAGCAGAAACCGATAGAGGTTTTAATACCCCTCTTAATGTCGATGCCTCAGCTATCGTTTATTTTCATAAAAGTAAAATATATGTAATCTTTTTTGGACTACCTCGACAAGTTCTAAATACATTAAACCAATGCCCTATTCTGGAAGATGCCAATCAAAAGGCAAAAAGCTCTTGTAAAAGATGGAAAGAACGCGAGAGGCTTTGGGATCAATTAATTGGAGATGGTCCTTTTTATGAGAATGGACTTTATTTTGGATTTGTTCCGGATGGATACCCAATGACCTTAATTTGTCAACAAATTTTGGGGGGTTGAATCATTAAAAAACGTTAAATTTAACATTTCTTTGATAGTATAGTTCTAAAATATTTTTATACTTGTGAAGTTTGTTGTATATTTGCTTCATCAAACTCAAATTAAAAAACGAAAAATGGCAAACTTATTCACAGCAGCAAAAGAAAACGGTTCAACCAAGGCAAAAGTAGAAAAATATGAGATTGTTGAAATGCCTCAATTTTCAAAGACTCTTGCCCAGCTTGAAGATATTGATGCTAAAATGGCAGATCTTACTGCAAAAAGAGCTATCCTTGATGAGGAGATCCGCGAAGCGGGTAAGGAAGCTATGATTAATCTTTTTGAAAAAAAGGGTTTCTTCCCTGGGACCCTTAAGATCGTTGCTGGCGAAAGAAGCTTCCAGTTCATTACTTCGGATAAGTATCTAAAAGTTGATAAAGACCGTTATACCGAACTCGTTGAAATGTTTGGTCAAGAAATTGTAGAAGAAAAAACTCGCTTTTTCTTCAATGGAGCAATCCTTGAGAAATATCAAGTTGTTATTTCAGACATGATTCTTAAGAACAAGAAAATCACTGATGAAGATAAAGTTAAGCTCATCGAAAGTGAAACTACTTATATGGTTAAGAAAGGAACAATCAACAACCTGGCTACAATCGCAAAGAAATACAAAGCCAGCGTTCAAAGAATGATCGGAGAAGTAAAACCAATCTTCTCAGTAAAAATAATCCAGAAATAATTAACCGGGTAACTCTTAAAAAATAGAAATCATGGTAACACCAGTTCTTTCGGAAAACGAAATTTTAACACTAGATCAGATGGATCAGATAATGATCGACAAATATGAAGCTAAAAAAGAAGAAGTTCTGGATAGCGACATCCCAGCTTTTTTCTCGCAGGATCCTTCGATTTACTAAGATGAAATATATTTATCCCCCCCGCCCAGAAATTAAAATTGCCCCAGAGAGCTTGCCTGAATTCGAAGAAATGGGCAAATTTATCGCTGAGCCTAAGCTTAATGGAAGCTCAATGCAAATCTATTTCAGCGATGGAGGAAAAGAAATAAAGCTCATGAATAGGCATAAACAACCTATTGAATGCAAAATGGACAAAGAAGAATTGAGAAAACTTTATAAGGGTAAGGGAGAAATGATTCTTTGCGGAGAATATCTTAACAAAAATCAAAAAGATGAAACTGGAAAACCCTGGAATATTAAATATGTTATCTGGGATATTATTAAGTATAATGGAAATCATCTCATTGGAACAACCTTTGAAGAAAGATTACTTATTTTAACAAAATTATATCCAACCGATATCTATAGCCATTTTGTTCGCCAGATTTTTGAAAATTGTTTTAGAGTTTCGACTATAGAAAAAGAATTTCGAAAATTTTATTTCGAAATAACAAAATATGACATATTCGAAGGATTAGTTCTTAAACGCAAAGATGGTAAATTAGAAAACGGAACAACAGCAAATAATAATACTCGTACCCAAATCAAATGTCGGCGATCTTCAAAAAATTATTTATTTTAAAACTTCTCTTCTTATTCTGTGTATAAAACATGATAAAAATCCACCAGAAAAAGATTTTTTTTGTTTGTGAAGAATGTATAGAATTCTTATCTTATTGCATTCAAATATTTGAAAAATCATATGAAAAAACAAGAATTTAAAAATAAAGTTTTATTTATATCTGATATCCACGGTCTTTCTGAATGGGATAATATTGCATTAGCTGGATTGAAACAGTTTTACAAAATAGTATTTCTGGGGGATTATTGTGATAGTTTCTTTGTTCGACCAGTTGAACAATTGGCAAATCTTAAAAATTTATGTACATTTATTAGAAAAAATAAAACTCAGGTTACTGCTCTTTTAGGAAATCATGATTATAGCTATATTTATAGTTATTCGGGGATAAGCGGTCACCAAGTCACGCAGGCACACGAATATAGAAGTATCTTTCAGGATAATATAGATCTATTTCAAATTGCTTGGGGGTATCAGAGCGAGTCTTCTAAACAATACACTTTAGCAACCCATGCTGGATTAACCCAATCATTTTGGGACAAACATGTACTTCCTGAAATAACCAATCCAGAGACCAATTCTTATAAACTTATAGCTAGTGAAGAAGCTGGAACAAATCCTTCCTTAGATATAATGGATTTTAAGCAACCGCGAACTCTAATGATTCACGAGAAATTAAATTTATTACAGGACAAAAGAGATATTCTCTGGAAAGTAGGGCAGATGCGAGGTGGCTGGGGAACCCCAGGCCCATTATGGGCAGATTATATAGAACTTCTTGAAGATCCATATGAAGGAATAAATCAAGTTTTTGGTCACACTCCGAAAACATCTATTACCGTTGATCATAATGGGGATAATTTTCTAGCTTGTGTTGATATCTGGGGAAATAAAAAAGTTGTTAGTCTTATGCTTCCTCTCTAAATAAATAGAGAAAAGAACCAGCGTGAAAATTATAATATCTATTGATGGCGGCGGTGTACGAGGAATTATACCTGTTGCCATTCTTAATTATCTAGAGAAGAGAATACAAGATATTCAGGGGGATTCCCGTATTCGTATAGGGAACCTTGTTGATTTTGTTGCAGGCACCTCTTCGGGAGCTATGTTAGGTGCTCTAATGCTACTTCCATCAAGAACAAAAAATCCATGGGCAAAATATGATATGATGGGGGTTACGGATATTTATATAGATCTTTTAGAAAGATTCTTTAAAACAAGTTTTAAACATAAAATAAAAACTTGGTGGGGGTTAAAAGGGCCAAAATATCCGGAAGATCAAATGGAAAAGCCTCTTTTACAATATTTTAACCACTATAAAATGGAGCAATTAATAAAGCCTTGTTTAATTACTGGATATGATATTAATAAAAGAGAGATAATTCTTTATTCCAACATAAAAGATGATAAATATAATTCTTATTATGTGAAAGATATAGTCAAATCTGCTATTTCCACCCCCTCAATATTTTATCCAGGATATTTCAAGGAGGGAACAGATGTTAATACTGTTATACATGGCGATTTATTTTCAGGAAACCCATCTATGCTTGCAATTACTGAATTTTATCGATCGAGAATTTTATATGAAGATTTTTCAGAGGTTTATTTCCTATCATTCGGAACTGGATTATCTCATGAGATAAAAAGAAAATATTATTATAAAGATGCGAGAAGGTGGAGTAAAAGTGATTGGCTTATCCCAATCCTAGATATTGTTACCTCATCTTCTCAAAAATATATAGAAAAGCAAGTAAGAACTATATTTGAGGATAAAAAATCAATAGAGAATTATCATCGAATAAATCCAGATATATTTTACTCAGATGGGGTAGCTCTTAAAGCGGATAAAGAAGAAATCCTGAATTGCATAAAGGATGCTCTTAGATATATCGAAGACAATAAAGCTTATTTAGAAGAAATAGCTAATAAGATTTGTAGAGCGAAATATTTTATTAGAGTCGATGATTAAATTATTCTAAAGGTTTGATCCTCCATAACTGGCCACCAATATTTTCCGCCGTTATATCCTTTATCTTTATCGAGAAATTTAGGACCATAGAATTCTGGATTCTTCTCAATTAATCTCGCCCTCATAGCACGATGGAATGGTTCTTGCCCTAGCCAAAATGGCTTATTCATTTCCCAAGAAGGAATTTGATTATCAACAAAATAATTTTCGCATTCAGATTTTACACCATAAGAATAATAACAATCATCATACCAATAATTTGTTCTAATTTTATGAACTTCCAGACATTGATATAAAAAAATATTATAGTAATGTTTTAGTAGTTTTGTATGTCCTTCCCACATTTTTATTGCAGGATGATTTCTGTATCCCCTTTTTCGGCCTTCTAATGTATCAATAATTTGTTTAGCTTCTCGGACTTGAGCAAAACAACGTTTTTTATCTAAAATTTCTGCACATTTTTTAAAATCTGAATATGGAAGAAAGGTTATCATCTTTTTTAAATTTAATTTGCTAATATACTCAAAATATTTTTTATATAAAAACTTTTTCTAAATTAAATGCTAAAATATATAGAAAATACTATTACTATTTTTTATTAAAAACCTTAAATGAAAAAAATCTATATATCAAAAAATCTTTTATTAATTAAAGACTATTGCCATCATGGGGATATAAAAATCGGGTCTAAAAATTGGGTTGAAAGAGGAAATAAAAATTTATGTCCTAAATGCTCCGAAGAAATTATAGTATCTGATATATCCAAAAAAGATAGCGATTCTGAAGTTGAAGCTTTGTCTTTTTTAAAAAGTCGAAATCATTTAAATAAAGAAAAATTTAAATTGTGGTATCCTCAAACTTATAAAGAAATAGAATTAATAAATGGGAAATACTGGAATCAAAAATTATATATGTTTTTAAATAATTTTAAAGAATCTCCAAAATGCGAATGTGGGAAAGAAATATCGTTTGATAATCACAAAGGAAATTTTAAAAAACAGTGTGAATCCTGTACTAGGAAAAAAGCAACATATATTAGCTCTAATTTGAAAAGTAAAAATAAGTGGAATAAAATATTTCATGATGATTTTCATTTAGATAATCTCAAATTTAAAAATATTTCTAAATTGGATCTTGAAATAGAAATAGATGGAATAAAGTATGCAATGAAAAAAAGAAATATTTTAAAATTTAAAAAATGGGGGGTTTTGTTTCCAAATAATTTAATTTTATCGGAAAATGATATAGAAAAATGGATAGGCGAATTTAGAAAACATCCTGAAAAATACTATCAAAATGTCACTAATGAAGATTTAAAATATATTCAGCCTTTTATTTGGAAATCTCTTCGGATCTTATATGAACAAAATAAAGAAACAATAAAAAATTTCGATGAATTTAAATTTTGTATTTTAAATAATATTGACGAACCTCCTAAGTGCGGTATAAAAAAATGTAATTGCAAATCAAGTTTTAATCACTCATTTAAAAAATACAATCGGAATTGTGTTAAACATCAAAATATGGTTTATGCTTCTAGATCGGAAAATGAGATTATAGAATATTTAAAAACTATATACAATGGAGAAATATTAACAAATTATAGAGGATTTGGGAGGGAAATAGACATTTATTTGCCGGAACTATCTTTAGGAATTGAATTTAATGGTTTATACTGGCATTCTACAAAATTTTTAGATAAGAAATATCATTTTACAAAATATGAATTTTTAAAAAATAAAAAAATAAATTTATTTTTTATATGGGAGGATGATTGGAATGATTCTATTAAACAGGATATAATAAAATCTATGATTTCATCAAAACTGAATAAAATTCCAATAAAAATAGATGCTAGGAAATGCCAGATAAGAGAGATTAAAAATACTAGGAATTTTTTAAACAATAATCATTTACAAGGATGGTGTCAGTCTTCAAAAAATATAGGACTATTTTATAATGAGGAATTAGTGTCATTAATGACCTTCGGTAAAAGATCCATCTATTCCCAAAATGATGAAAATATAGAATTATTAAGATTTTGTAATAAAAAATTTACTATTGTTCGAGGGGCTTCATCCAAAATATTTAAATATTTTAAAGAGAAGTATAAAGAATATAATAAAATTGTTTCTTTTTCTTCGTGCGATTACTCCTCTGGAAATATGTATGAAATATTGGGATTTAAAAAAATGGGATATACTGTTCCTAATTATTGGATTTTAAAAGATAATAAAAAGTATCATAGAAGTAATTTTATGAAGCATAAAATATGTCAGGGGGATTCTAAAAAAACGGGGGAGGAAAAAATAAAAGAATTGGGATATTTTAAAATATATGGAACAGGGAATATTAGATGGGAATTTGAAAAATAATTTTATGGAAGAATTTAAAAATAAATTAATAAATTTTTTAAGGGAGAAAAAATTTCATAACTCAATAACAAAAAAAGGTTATTTGATAAAAAAATTTCCGGAAATTATAAACTATGCTAAAGATGAATATAATTATAGCGGTCAAATTTATTGTTTTATCAATGAAATAAATTACCCTATTTGCAGATTTTGCGGGGAACCTTATAAATTTATTTCTTTTAGAAAGGGGTTTTTAAAAAATTGCAGTAAAAAATGTGGTTTAAATACTATAATAGAAAATGACACAGAAATGATAAGAGATAATGGATATGTTCAGATTTGCGAATTACATAAAACCATAAAATCACAAAAAGTTTTTGATACATTAAAAAAGTATAATCCGGAGGTTTTTTGTGAAAAATGTGCTCAAGAAATCTTAGCTAAAGGAATTATAGATGAGGAAGTGTTAGAAAAATCAAAGGAATCTATTTTAAGAATATGCAATAATAGGGATCATTCTTTGTATACGGAAAAGATAAAATATTATTATCCCAATTTATTTTTACATGTAGAAAAAATACAGGGGATTAAACCCGATAATTTTCGAAATAGATTAAATTATTTTTTATTCGACTATAATATAAAATGTCCTAAGTGCGGGAAAAATGTTTCTTTTGGCAAAGATTTTAAACCTAAAGAATTTTGTGAAGAATGTAATAGAAAAATTGCTACTAAAGAAAGCTCTATGATTTCTAAAAAAGAATATTGGAAACAATATTTACTTAATAACTTCAATATAAATACGGAAATTTTAGATATGAATGAAAAAACTATTACATTATCTAAATTTTGTTTGCATAATGATAATATTACTATTGATAAAAATAAAATAAAACTACTGAAAAAACGAGGTATTTTTAGTGTTTGCAATGAATGTAATAGAGAATTTTATAAATCAAAAATTTATGATAATAAAATAGATGATTTAAAAAGAAGATGGAATTTTATTAAAACATTATCAGAGGAAAAATTACTTAATTACGATCCTTATCTATGGTCTTTTGTTTATGATCATATGAATAAAATGAAAGCTTCTTTTTCCGAAGCTAAATTTATGTTAAAATACGGAATACTAGCACGGCCTAAATGTTTAGTTTGCGATGATAAAACTTCTTTTAGCGATGATGCTTATGGATACAATTTACATTGTGATAATCATTTAAATTCTTTCTATAGTTCATCTGGGGAAATAGAAATAAAAAAATATTTAGATGAATTAAATATAAGCTATATTGAAAACACGAGGGAAGTTCTAGATAAAAAAGAATTAGATATTTGGATTCCTAAATATAGTTTGGCTATAGAATTTAATGGTTTATACTGGCATGGAGAAAATTCTAAAACTAATAAAAACTATCATTATGAAAAATGGAAAGAATGTCACGATAAAGGAATTTTTCTACTTACTATTTGGGAGGATGACTGGAATTTTAAAAGAGACATTATTAAATCAATTATAAAAAATAAATTGGGATTAAATGCAGAAAAAATCTACGGTAGAAATACGTTAATCAAAATTCTGGATAATGATGAGAAAAAAAAATTTTTAGAGGAAAATCACTTGCAAGGAAATATCAATGGATTTTTAAATTTAGGACTCTTCTATCAAGAAAAATTGGTTTCTGTAATGTGTTTCGGGAAGAAACGAATGATAACGAATTCTTTAACGGAAAATAATCATGAATATGAATTGCTTAGATATTGCAATAAAATAAATTGTTCTATTATAGGAGGTGCTAGCAAATTATTTAAATATTTTATAAATAATTACGAAGTTAATAAGATAATCTCTTACGCAAGTTTAGATATTTCTAATGGGGGGATATATGAAAAAATGGGGTTTAAGGATAATGGATTCATTGGATTAAATTACTGGTGGGTAAAGGATGGGAAAAAATATCACAGAAGTAATTTTATGAAATATAAATTAATAAAAGAGGGGTTTAATGAAAAAATGACAGAAGATGAAATAATGTATACTAAAAAATATTATAAATTATGGGGGTGTGGAAATTCAAAATGGATTTATATTTGTAATAATAAGTAGACTAATAAATTAAACATATCTGCGATGTTAAATGCGCTAAGTATATACTTAGCGCATTTTTTTTGTAATATATAAATAAAAAATCGTTAAAAATGTCTCAAAGAAATGTATTAATTCTTGAAAGGTCAAGTCAGAATCTTCAGAAGATTCAAAAAGAAGGAAAAGTTGAACTTGAAGGAGTCTTTGCTGAATTTGGAATAGAGAATAGAAACGGTCGTATTTATGAGGAAAAAGAATATCTTCCGCATTTGGAATATCTAAAGAAAGATATCGCTAATGGCAATCTTTTGGGAGAGTTAGATCATCCTGAAAGATTTGAGGTTGCATTAGGCGGGGTTTCCCATAGAATTTCAGAGCTTTGGTATGACCAGTCAGCAAGGCAAATTAAGGGAAAAATAGAAATTCTTAATACGCCAAAAGGATTAATTGCAAAATCCCTTCTCGAAGCTGGCGTTCCTTTATCAATATCTTCACGTGCTGCTGGTACAGTAAATGAGGATAAAACAGTTTCAATACAACAGATTTATACCTATGATTTGGTTGCCAAACCTGGGTTTGAAAGTGCTCAATTGACAACAGTTAATGAAGGAGCTAGAGTTCGTATTGCGAATCAAATTAAATCTCTTAATGAATCTTATAGCAAAGCTATTTCTAACAATATATCAAATGAATTTGGTATTGTTAATGAAAATATTACTATTGTAGATTTGACTGACAAATTTCCATCAGTAAAACTACGCGAAGAGGCAATCGCCCTTCAGCATTCTAATGCAAAAAATAAAAGCGAATTTAATAAAATGGAAAATCAGAAAGTTAATGAAGAAGCTCTTCAGCAGTGGACAGTGTTCTTTAAAAATGAGTTAAGCAAGATTAACCAGGAATTAGGAGCTGTAAAGACTGCTATTCTGGAAGGAAAAACCGGTCCGGCTAATGAAGAGATTGGGGTACTTAAAAAATATGTTAAGAATCTTAAATCTATTCAAGAAAAAGCTCTTGACTGGCAAGGCGATATTGCTAAAGCAGTTAATAAAGTTGCTTCTTATGCAGATAGTCTAGCAGAAAAAAACAATCAGCACTATGACCTTACAAAACGTATTGTGGAAACCGTTGATTTTAATGCAAAAACCCTCAATTCAACTCAGGATTGGGTTGGTAACAATGCAAAAGTAACCAATACAATTGCTGAAACAGTTGATCATAATGCGGAAATGCTTAATGGAATCAACGAATGGAACGGCCAAATTTCAAGAGCCGTTAATGCACTCCATGAATGGGGTGGGGAAAAAGCTAAAGCGATTAACGGAATCCATGATTGGACCTCCTCTATTGCTAAAAATGTAAATGAAATGGCTAACTGGTCAGAAGATATGTTTGGAAGAGCAGTAAGTAAAGAAGATGCAAAAACTCTTATTAAATATATTGAGCTAGTTGCAGAATCTAAACAAGATCCGGAATTGAAAAAGAAACTCGATGAAACTCTTTCAATCCACGGGATTACATCTAAACCTCTATCAGAAAGTATGATTACAGGAATCAAAGGTGTTAAAGGGCTGGGGGTTATTACTGATGTTGCCAAAACCGGTAATGAAAAAGTTAACACAAATGCAGGTAAAGATGATGGGGTTACGTTTGATGGAAAAACAATTGTAGCTAAAATGAAATCTGCAAAAGTTGCAAAAGGGGTTACAACAAAAGGTATCAAAACTATTCAAAATGTTAAAGAAGAACCCGGTAAAATTTCTAATACAAGTATAAAGGGAATTCTTGTACTTGATACAGTTAAGAGTCAAGTTAGGCCTTCAGTTAAAATAACAGGAGATGGTCCTTTAAAGAAACACGAAAAAGATCAAAATATGAAGCTTGACGTTAAACCCGAAGGTAAACTTAAAGAAGGGATTCTTCCAAAACCCGAACTAAAAACTAGAGCTTCTAAGCTCGATGAAAAATTAAGCCTTATTATCACTAATATCGAAAAAGAAAAGAAATTAGTTGAAGATACAAAGGCTATTTACCCTTTCATTGCTCTTTTATGTGAAGAGGATAAGAAAGGTTTTGCATCATTATCGGAATCCGATAAACAAAAGGTTGCCGTAGAAGTAGCAAAACATCCAACCACTGATTCTAAAGTGATTAAGGGACTCTGGGAAAGTGCATTAAGAAATGAAAAATCAGCTGAAGAACCTCTTTGGCTTAAACTCGCTCCTAAAATTTATAGGGAGGTTTATGATAAATCCCCCGAGATAATTAAGGAAAGTATTAAAGCACGCTCAGAATTTTATCCACTTGAAAGTCAGTATCAAATCAACAATTTCTGGGAAACATCCAAAATTGCTCCAAAACCTGCTTTATCTTTAAACGAAGTATTTACTGCTACAAATAAAGATTCAAAACAAGAAGAGGTTCAATTGGATTCTTTTGTTGCAGGAGTTGGAGAAATGATGAAACGCTATCAGAAATAACTTGACGCTATGTTAGGTTTTTATGAAAACGTTAAAAAATAAATAAAACAAATAAATTAAAAATAAGTTTTCAAGAAAATGAAACAATTAAATGAAGCTCAAATAGTAGAAAAATGGAGTCCAATGATTCAGCAAACAACTGGTCTCAAAGATCAGTCAAGATTGAATTGGATTTCTAAATATGCTCATTTTCATGCTTTGAACGAGGCTGAAATGGGTGGAGTTAGTACTCCATATGCAACCCTTTATAATGTACCGGGTGTCGGTAATGCAGTTCCTGCAAGTCAGGCAGCTACTACTGGTAACCAGTTCTACCAGGGTGCAACAAAAGGTTCGGGTGACAAATGGCCTGCACTTCTTCCAATGGCTCTTCAGGTTGCTGCAAGAACTGTAGGTTTTGATATTGTTAATGTAGTTCCTATGCCAGGCCCAACAGGTGTAGTATCTTATCTTGACTATGTTTATGCTGGGGGAAAACAGCCTTATGGTGCTCAGCCTGCTGCAAGTCCTGCAACTGCTAATCCTAAGAAATTTCAAGGTGCTGATGCTTTTACCAAATATGACGCTCCTCATGCTTTCAAAATTAATCTTCGTGACGCATCTACTACACTTGTATCCGGTCTTGCAGAAGGTGAAGTTGTTACATTTCAAAATGAAGATGCAGCTACTCAAGTAAGTGCTACTTATATTGGAAAATCCAGAATAGATGGTTTCTCAATGTTTAAAGTTGGGGCTTTCACAGTTCCTACTGGGGTTTCTTCTAATTTAGCAAGCATATTTGATGGATCAACTGCACTTATCGATGATGCATCAGCTCTTACAAGTACAGCTAGCTACCCTACTCTTATCTCAACTCTTGAAGATCACGTTCAGGGTTTTGCAGGAGCAGGTCCTCAAGATAATAGCGACTGGTCAGGTACTTTCGTAAGTGGAACTACTCTTTATGAACCAATGGAAAGAGGGGTTGGGGAAATGGAATATCCAAGAGCACTTGGTCTCCAATTATTCACCAAATTCGTACAAGTTGGAACATATCAGGTATCTGTTTCTGTAACTCAGGAACAAATCCAGGACCTTAATAAACAATGGGGTATTGATGTTATAGCAATGGTAGAAAACGCTGGTATCAACGAAATCAGCCAGAGCATTAACAAACACATCCTTTCAAGACTCTTCGGCCTAGGATGGAAAAATCACATCGCTGCTAATGATGTTGAAGGTATCAACCTCAACATGAACTGCACATCAACTGGTGCTCTTACATCAGCTGCTTATGCTTATCCAAGTGGTATTGCTGATCCGACTGAATTCAGTACTCAGAGCATGACTATTCCGGGTTTTGCATCTTATGCATCAGTAGTTGGTGCTACTTTCGAAAACCAGGATACTATGATCAAGAGAATTATGGCTAACATCCTTGCTGCTGGTAATGTTATCATGCAGAGAGGAAGAAGAGGTCCTGCTAACTTCATCGTTGCTAACCTTAAAATTGCTACAGCTCTTCAGACTAATGCTCAATACTCATTCAGCCCTATAGCAAATACATTCAACCAGAATAATGGTTCACTTTACCCGCTCGGAACAATCGCTGGTATGACTCTTTACGTAGATCCAAATATGGTTTATTCGGATACAAGGGTACTTGTAGGTCGTAAAGGTGCATCTGATGAACCAGGGGTTGTGTTCTGCCCATATTTAATGGCTGAATCAGTTAAACTTATTACTGAAGGAACAGGTGCTCCTAAGGTTATCATTAAAACAAGATATGCTCTTGTAGATGCTGGATGGCATCCTGAAACACAGTATATTACACTGTATTTCCAGACAAATTCAGGAAATATTATATAGTAGAATAATTTTTTCACAAAAAAAAGCGATACCTTAAAAAGTATCGCTTTTTTTTGTGAAATAAAAATAAATAAATGCCTAATCCATCGAAAACCTTTTTATAATTATAATATATAAAAAATGTAAAATCCTTTAAAAAATAAAAACATGATTAATCCATCGGAAATTAATAAGCTAAAATCCTTTATTTATCCAAATGGAAAATATTCTAATATAAGATCTAATTCGGCTTCTATAAAAAAATATTTTCCTGGCATATATGAAGAAATAAAAGACAATTATAAAACTAAGTTATATATGTTATTGCAGGATGTAAAAGAAATCCCCATGTGCAAAAATCCCGAATGCAATAATAGGGTTAAATTAAAAAATATAGGTGCGGGTTTTCGAAAATACTGCTGCAATAAGTGTATAGGACAATATCAAAAAATAGACGATGAATTTGCTAAAAAAATTAGTATTATACAGTCAAAAAAAGGAAAGTATCATTTAAAAAATAAATATCCAAATTTAAATATAAAACATCTGAAAAATAGAAATTTCATTTTAATTTCTAACTATTGCAAACATGGGGATATTATTCTCCATAATAATAAATTTAGCAAACTATATAAATTAAATATAAGCTTATGCATTAAATGTCAAAAAGAAATTTTCAATGCATATTTGCCATCGGAAGAAGATATAATGAAATTTCAAAAAAACTTCGATATTTTTTATAAGAAGAATTCGTTGGCTATGAGGGAAAAATGGTTTATCCAATATTATCCAAAAGAATATAAAATTATATTGGAATGGTCCAAAAATATTAGGAACATTTCCCTAGCCGAAAGAATATATCTTTTTAAAAACAATTTGAAAGATATTCCAAAATGCAAAAATCCTAAATGCAATAATAAATCCCACTTTAATCTTTCGACATTGAAATATACAGAATTTTGCAAATCATATAAATGCCAAAAAAATATTTCTTCAGGGGAAATAGAAGTATATGAATTTGTGAAAAAATATTCTAAAGATGCAAAACAAAAATTTTATATAAATAAAAATGAGTATGATATAATTATACCATCTCGTAAATTTTTAATAGAATTCAATGGATTATATTGGCATAGTGATCGGATATTATCAAATCCAAAATATCATATCGATAAAATGAACTTAGCTATTAGTGAAGGGTTTCAACTTTTTAATATATGGGAGGATGACTGGTATAAAAAAACAAATATTGTTAAATCTATACTGAAAAATAAATTAGGAAAAACCCCAAATAAGATATATGCAAGAAGAACAAAAATAAGAGAAATATCTTCTTCCGAAAATAAAATATTTTTTGGCCAAAATCATTTGCAAGGGTCTGTTTCAGCTTCTATAAGATATGGGCTTTTTTATAACGGAGAACTAATTTCAGCAATGACCTTTGGAAAAAAAAGAAATGTTCTGGGTCAAAGTTCTATTGACAATGAATACGAGTTATTAAGATTTGCTAATAAAATAGACACTAATGTTATAGGAGGTGCTTCGAAATTATTTGTTCATTTTATTAAAGATAATAATCCTAATAAAGTTATTTCCTATGCTAATTGTGATATAAGTAACGGAAATTTATATAGGATACTAGGATTTAAAGAAATTAGTCACACTGGTATAAATTATTGGTGGGCAAAAGATGGTACAAAATATCACAGAGCAGGATTTCAGAAATATAAACTTGTAAAAGCAGGATTTGATCCATTAAAAACTGAAAATGAAATTATGAACGAAAGGGATTATTTTAGAATATATGGAACAGGTAATTTAAAATATGAGTGGGTAAAACCCTAATATTCTATTGGCTCCCCAACAAACATGCCATCCGGATTTTCAATGGGAAATAATTTTTCTTTCCCCGTAAATTTTAATTGAGGCAGATCTTTTATATGAGCAATGTGCGAATTTATAATTCGAGGCCAGACAACAGACCATAGAAATGGCTGATCACAATTAAAATATTTTCCTCTGGATGTAAATAATCTCTGAAAAGATAAGTTAGATAGAAAATTATTTAATTCATTATCATATATTGGAGCTATTTTATTTATGAATTTTGAAGTTGCCCCCCACATTCCTCCGCAAATTTTTGCTCCATGTTGAGGATGATCCCTCATAATGTGAAATTCAAGGCCAGATTCCTCCCATTCTTTTACTGCTGCCGCTTCACGAATATTTAATCTGGAATCGGAATCTCTTACAATAAATCTATCAATCGTTAAATCTTTGAGAGGCTCAAAGCGCCAGAATAAGCCATAGTTGCCATCAGACTTAGACATATAAATTACTTCAGCAGCCTGCTCAATCTTAGTACACAAGTTTTGAGGAACAGTCTCATCAATATAGCAGCGTATCTTCCAATCTGGATAAATGGATGGCTGTAATTCTATGTTTCTTAATATCCCGTCTACATATTTTGGGTTATCCCCCCATATAGAAAAAGATATAATTTTATTCATATGATTTTCGGTTTTTTATAATACTTAATATGCTTCTTATTTTCTTTCACAAATAAAAAATCCGTTTCGATCTTTTTGATTATCTACAATAACCTTAAATTTATCGGGATTTTTTAAAATATATTTTCTTACCTCTGAATTTTTCAGAATATGCCCTTTTGGAATCCATTCGATTTTATCCCCGGTATCATCCAAAACAATAAAATGAGCTTTTTGGTGAAGCTTATTAAATTCCAAAGATGATGAAAATTCCCCTCCATCTAAAATTAAAAGATCTATTTTTTCAGGAATTTCATTCAATATAAATGGACAATTTTTTAAATGAATAGATTCTTCATCTAACCAATTATTTTTAAAAATCTGTTCCCTTTCCCTTTCCATTAATGGGGAAATTTCTTCTAATTTAATAATTGTCCCGTGAGCCAAGTGAAAATTATTTAAAGGAAGAAGATTTTGTTTTGCCTCATTATGTCTTGCTAAATTGCATTCTATAGATAAAACAAAAAAATCCTTTTTTCCACTTTCGATGATACCATCATAAATACATTTTGTGGATCCTAATCCATTCCAGGTTCCGATCTCTATAATAGTTTTAACCTCCGAAAGTTTAGTTAATCTATAAATTTGCTCCCCTAATAAAGAACCTCTATTAATTTGACCTATTTTTTCAAACATTTTATATATTTTTTATGAGAACTTTTTCCGGCTGAATTTAAATGGAACTTATTATCTTATAAAATGTTCTAAATCCCAAACCATCATTTTTCTTACTAATTCATCAAATTTTGTGGACGGAATCCATCCAAGTTCCGTTTTTGCTTTATAAGCATCTCCAACCAAATGATTTACTTCAGATGGACGATAATATTTTGGATCGATCTGAACCAAAATAATATCATTGTCATAGATAAGTTTTTCTTCTATACCTTCTCCCACCCATTTGACTTTTCCAACAAATGGGGTATATTTAATGGCTTCATCAATAAATTCTTTTATTGAATGGGTTTCCCCTGTTGCAATTATATAATTTTCTGGTTTTTCCTGCTGCAGCATTTTCCACATTGCTTCTACATAATCGGGGGCATATCCCCAGTCTCTCTTAGCATAGATATTTCCCAAATATACCGGGGGAACAATTTGTTTTTTATTTTGAACAACTTGATAATTATTAGAAAGCTTAGATAAAGCAATAGTAATTTTTCTGGATACAAATGTCTCGCCTCTACGTTCCGATGCGTGATTAAAAAGAATGCCATTTACTGCAAATAAGCCATATGATTCTACATAATTCTTAACAATCCAATATGAGTATAATTTAGCTACCGCATACGGGCTTCTAGGATAAAATGGGGTAGATTCTTTTTGGGGTATTTCCTGAGCATTTCCAAAAAGTTCAGAAGTACAAGCATTATATAATTTAGATTTTGGTGAATGCTTCCTCATAGCTTCCAAAATATTTAAGGTTCCAATAGCATCAACTTCGGCTGTATATTTAGGAAGTTCAAAAGAAACTTTGACGTGAGATTGAGCGGCTAAATGATATATTTCTTCAGGTTGAAGATTTTTTATAAGATCATCTAAAGCAAGTGCATCAGTCATATCACCATAATGCAATATTAAATTTGGGTTTGAAAATATATGATCAATCCGTTGGGTATTGAATGAAGAACTTCTTCTGATAATACCATGAACCTCATATCCTTTATTTAAAAGAAATTCAGCCAGAAAACTGCCATCTTGCCCAGTCACGCCCGTACAAAGTGCTATTCGTTTATTTTCCATATATTTTATTAATTATCAATTTAAAAAATTCTATCCAACTATTTCTATTATATTTATCTCAGTGTTTACTGAACTTAATAAAAATCAGTTTAACTGGTAAACAAAAAAATTATTTCATTATATTCCAATTTAATTTAAGCTGAGGATTAGGATTATCCCCCATATCTGTTCTTGCATAACTATGAAGAAATAATTTTTTTGTTTTAAGCAAAATGCAATCAACAAGATTCATAAAAGAACTATTCATTAAATGTAATTCCTCTGCTTGCTCAAAAGTGTATAAGAAATCAAAAATCCCAATTTCTTTAAAATCCCCCGGATTGATTATTTTAATATTAGAAGGTATTAATTGGGATTTAAAAAATCTATTATTTTTAGGATCATCATGAACAATGATAAATTTTTCATTATTTTTTAATCCTAACTTATTATAAAAAATATTTTTCTCTTTTTCTAAATCCCTCTGAAAATAAAATCTGTTCCACTTATCCTCAAATGGGACACGAGCAGCAATATAAAAACCCTCGTCAAAAGTTTTATATATTTTTTTTATATCAAAATTATGAAACCATTCTTGAGTAATCCCCGCAATTAAATATTCATTATTGGGATTAACTTTCATGAAAAATTTTACTTCAGCATCATTCATAGGGATAAATTTAATTTTTGATAGATCCCTATACATATAAGAAACATTTGCTAAATTGTGGGGTTTAACAAAAAGATATATTCTATCATAAAGTTCAGCATAATATCGAACTATTCCATTACATAAAATATGATCCCCAAGCCCCATATGTGTGTAAATGTAAATGCTATTCATAATTTTTTTATTATATTTTTGAGAAATATTTACAAATTAGAATAATTTATTTTTAAAATATTTTATGCTTGGGTGTATATTATTGGGGTCCTCCTTTTCCCAAATATAAGAATGAGATATATCAGGATAAGCTAAAAATGGAAAAAATATATAGGATCTAATCCTATTTGTTGCCCATGTAAACATTTCAACTACATCATCAACAGGTCTTTCCATAAGAGATAATTCCCCTAAAATTTTATCATAAATTTTATCCCTTAATATGTAAGAATAAGCCCCCGAAACTTTAAAATTTACAGGAACAATTGATGGCTGAAATATTGGAGGTGCAGACAAATAAATATGTCCGCCTAAAAAAATATGTTCCCAATCAGGTGGAATAATTCTACATAGAAATTTTATTCCTTTTTTAAATTCATCGGATAAAATTACATCATCTTCCAAAATTATAACATTTTCCCATTTATTTTCTTTAGCTAATTTAATAGCTTTAATATGGGACATCAGGCAGCCAATTTCCCCTGGCTTAAATTTTTCTCCATCCCTCCATTTAACAAAAGTATTTTTTATGGTCCTATCTAATTGGGCAGCGGGGAGATCTTTTGCATCAATAGCATCCATAATAGTAGCATCTATTTTTAATTCAGCTAATCTAGAAACTATTTTTTCTCTTCTTTCTATAGCTCTCGGAAGACTAATAACTATGATATTCATTTGCCGATTATTTTAATGAGCCATTCTTTAAAATGGGAAATATTCAGTTCCAGTTTAGATTTTTGTTCATCTGTAAAAACAGGTTGATCGTAAACTTGCTTATATAAAGCCCAATCTTTATCCATATTTTTAATTTGACCTAGATTAAACCCCTTTGTAAAATCTATAAATGCTTCTTTATTCCAATCCTCCCCTACTCTCGGATCCCCCCAATAAATTGGCATCGATCCAGTAAGAAAAGCATCCATTAATTTCTCTGTACAATAATACCTATATGGGCTATTTTCATAAGATATCGTAAATTTATGAGGATAAGTTAAGAAAAATTCATCCTTAACATCTCTCCAATATCTTCCATTTGATAAATTCAATAATTCTTTACTGGTTGTTAAATATCTTCCATAAGAATCAACATGTTTATAATTATTAAGTTGCTGATAAAATGCATTTCTCATAAAATTTGATGGATTTGAAACTGTAAAAGAGCACCATCTTTTAAATTGATCCTCCCCCCATCTCTTTCGATTGTAAAGTCTTTCTTTTAATTCAGGTTTACGTAATAAATAAACTTGCCACAAAGGTAATCTATAATTTTTCTCATTACAAGGGTCAAAACTAATGCTATAGTCTGAGTTAAAATTTTCGGGTCTATGATTTTCTCCTAAATATAATATTTTTTTGCATTTATATTTGGCAGATTCATGCATTTTATTAAAAATAGAATGAAAAATCACATCTGGATTATTTTTATCCAAAACTATTTTAAACCTATCTTGAAGAATTGGAGTTATAAAATCCTCATCTTTCCATTCAGGCCAAAAATCAGCAAACCAAATTTTTAAGTTATCCATTATTCATAATTTTTTTCATCAATACCTAGCATAAAAATATTCCCCCCGTTGGTCATAGGTGTTTGATTATAATTCTTATTTTCCCCTCTGATATTAGAAGCTAGATTATTTGCTGGGATCACAAGAGGAGGGGTTGCAATATAAAAGTTAAAGTTTTCATAAGTCATCATATTCAAAGTAATACTGTCTGCAATCATTGGCTGGGTATCTGCAATGGCAATGTATCTTTCCATAGCTCTTCTAGACATGCCATAAGCAAGAATAGACCAGCTCGCAAAACCCTTAACCCATCTTGGCTTTACCCTGATATTTTGTGGTTGAAAAGATGACATGTAGGAATATAAAAGTATTCCATCTTCATCTTCAGGAATAGAACTCAAATATTTAGGAAGCAAAGTATTCCAATCTTTATGAAAAGCACAGTCATCTTCAAATATAAAGATATTTTGCGCACCCTCTAATAAAGCAGATTTAATAACATGATAATGGGACTGCATTGCTCCCAATTCATTTGGAAATTTGGGATTAAATCTAATACTCCT
>Ga0172381_10001285_pt1 | contig 29798 bp, 39 predicted proteins | sample Leawel6488metaG_FD_119754 | JGI IMG/M metagenome (GOLD analysis project Ga0172381, IMG submission 119754) | Leachate microbial communities from a municipal landfill in Southern Ontario, Canada - Leachate well 64-88 metaG | ecosystem: Engineered > Solid waste > Landfill > Unclassified | place... | reverse complement strand
TCGATAACAAAGGCTCGTAACAAAGCCTTGAGAGTATATCGGGGCACTGATGAGCTGACGCTTGAACAATTCACCGAACTGACCGTAATTTGGAACCTGCATAAATGGCAACGGATTGTATGCAACCGGTTAGAGCGGTTAAAAGATGAACAAGGGGCAAGGATCGTCATGCACGGTCCTCCCCAGTTTGGTAAGTCGGTAATCACATCACAGCGGTTCCCGGCTTACGTTCTTGGAAAGAATCCATTAGCTCGCGTTGGGCTTGCGTGTTACAACATCACCCACGCTTCAACATTTGGGGAAACGATCAAGGGCTTGATGCATCAGCCCGAATACAAAGAGTTATTCCCCGATACGGTCATCCCCAATGTATGCCCATCAGAAGCATTCAGAACGGAAGCTAGGGCAGCATTAAGAGACGGTACATACAGTTTTGTAGCTATGGGGCTTCAGACGGGCTTCGTAGGTAAAGGTTTTGGCGCGGGAGACCTGCTAATCGTAGACGACCCCTATGCAAGCCCAGAAGATGCGATCAGTGAGGCTATTAATGAAAAGACTTGGAGGTGGTGGACCCAAACCGCAAAGGTTAGAATTGACCCGCTCGCAAACGTTGTCGTGTTCTTCCATAGATACCACGAAAATGATTTCGCTGGCAGACTACTTGCTGAGGGTGGATGGGAATATTACCGGTTCCCAGCTATTGCTGATGGTCCAGACGGCGACCCTACAGGGCGAGAGGAAGGCGAATTACTCTCTCCAATGCGCACACGAGAGTATTTGGAAGACATTAAGGACAAAGACCCGCAAACCTTCTTGGGGCAGTTTCAAGGCCGTCCTCGACCACCTGAAGGCGCATTCCTAAAACGTGAATGGCTCGTAAGTGAGACGACACCACCAAGGTTCAAGCGAGTGTGCAGATTTTGGGACCTTGCAGCAAGCTCGAAACAGAGCAACGACTTTTACGCCGGTGCACTTGTTGGTATAGCGGACGATCAAACAGTTTGGCTACTCGATATGTGCCGTATGCGCGGCAACTGGCCCGAAATATGTTCTACGATAGCATCCATCTCAGAAGCTGATGCGCAGCGATTCCAAGCTATAGGGACCGAGTATTGCGCAGGGGTAGAAAAAGTGGCTTGGATGTCACACGCCATTCAAGACCTCTTCAAGTTACGCGTCTTTGCAGAGTCGGATAACCGTAGAGTCCAACTCTGGGACATTCAACCTGATCGAGACAAGAAAACGCGGGCTAGTGGATGGGCAGCACGCGCAGCGATCGACAAATTCAGGCTCGTAACCGATACCCGTTGGAACCAAGATTTTATAAACGAAGCGATTGCCTTTGATGGCCTTGGACTGGCACATGATGACCAATGCCTTATAGCAGGAACGCTGATTACCTCAAAGCGAGGACAAGTCCCAATCGAGGACATAACGATACTAGACGAGGTGCTTACCACTACTGGGTGGAAAGAAGTCAAGTGGACGGGACAGACAGGCATATCTGACACGGTTGTAGCTACATTGAGCGACGGCAGGCGAATACAAGGAACCGCTGGGCATCCTGTGTTTATGGACAATAACAAGTTGTGCAGAATGGACGCTGTATGCGGTAAACTTGTTAAATGTCTAGTTCAGAAACCATCGTCTTCAACGGCATTAGATTCAGGAGATACCCTCAATCGAAGCATAAACACCTTCGATCATACTTCTACCCGGGGAAGGGCGATACAAAGCAAGGTGTCAAGGCGCTTCACGTTGAGATATGGAAAGCCTCAAATGGAGAAGTCCCGACAGGGTTCCAGATTCACCATATCGACAACAACCCGCTCAATAATGACATCGCGAATCTTAACTGTCTTAGCACGTTGGAGCATAGGAGGATGCATAGAGAATGCACAGAAGCTATGCGAGCCAATCTTGACAACATTAGGGATAAAACAAAGGCGTGGCATAGTAGCGAGGCAGGTATCGCATGGCACAGAGCACACGGTAAACGAGTCGCAGAATCTATCGTGGCCAGGACGTTTCGTTGCTCGTATTGTGGGAATGACTTTGAATCGAAATGGCACGCAAGTGGGAAGCTTGGCGCAGGAAAGAGATACTGCTGCCGTCAACACATGGAACTGTCGCGTCCTAAGCGTACAAAAAAGCGAAAGACTACCTGTATATAATTTAACAGTAGCGGATAACCCACAATTCTTTGCGAACGGCGTATTGGTACACAACTGCGACGCGGTGAGTGGTGCGTATTCGCTTCTTTGGACAATAGCGGGAGAGATCAAACCCGTCAAGACAGCCGAGGAAATTCGGCAGGAGTTTATCAACAAACATTATGGCTTCCACGAACCAGAATACGAAGAAGACTACACCGATTAATAACACACTAACGCTACCTCCTGATGCGGTTCTCCTGATTGTCGAAGAGAGACGACGCCAAGAGGCCGATGGCGGCTATTACCCGCTCCCTCGGTCTCGAAAGGTTGACGGCATCGAATACACGATTGGCAGCGATGCGCAGGGTTTGATTCGGCTTACGATCAGAAAAGATCCACCCGAGGTTATCCTACTCCCTCGCAGGCTCAAAGACGTTAAGTTCACGGTCGAATACTAAGCGAGGCGTATATGAGTGAAGACTGGATAAAAGCAGAAGATGCAGATCAAGGCATATCGTCAGACTACGATTTTGAATTGATTAAGATAGCGTGGTGCGGGAGGCTTTTTGAGTCAGTGAACCTGAGCCTACTGCAAAGTCAGATAGACAATTACACCCGAGTTCATAACCGTATGATTCATTACAAAGAATCTGATGGACTTCTTGACCTTGCAATAGGCGAATATCATGCCCCTCTACGTAAAACAGTGTGAATGTGGCAACGAGTTCGAGGTGTTGACCACGATCAAGCACTCGGACCTGTGCCCCCTGTGCGGGTCTGCGAACACACACAACACGCTACAACCGATAGCCAACTTCGTTTACACGCAGATTACGAACTCACACGACGCCAATTTGATTCATCAATCGCATATGCGCCGAAAGAATCAACTTGACAAGCGTTCGGATGAGATCAAGACCGGCGAACTCGACCTGAAACTTCAAGGCCCCAAGGAATATTGGCCCGATGTCACAAAAGAAAAGAACCTTCACTGATATAAAAGACATACAGGCGCGTCTTGAGAACTCGATAGACCGCGGTTGGTATGACTCGGTATATTCACAGCTTTGCTATGCCTTCGGAGAGGGCTGGAAAGGCCGTGTAAGTGAAGGACAGTCGGGCAGTCTCCCCTATTACCCGTCGATTACGCTCTACAAAAAGAAAGTCGGCAGGTCCATGAAGATCATCACGAACTCACTCGTAACACTGAGTGAGATCATGGACGCCGAGCCAGAGCCATCATTCACGCAGGTGAATAAGTGGGTATCGGAGGCTCGCAAACAGACCTGGTTAAAGGCTTGGAAGTCGCGGGGATGGAAGGGAGAACACGAGAGGGCTTATTTAGAGGGAGAAGGCGTTGGAATCAGCGTCATACAGTGGGGTGTAAAGGAGAACCCTGAGACGGGCGAAACGTATTCAACTTGTCGGCACTCCCCCCAACTCCAGACAATCACTGATATTACAGCCGTAGGTCCCGAGCACTGGCGTTTTATCGCGTTTGCAAAGTATCTAGCCCTAGAGGATGCAATCGCCCTGTACGGCGAATCTAACCGCTCTAAAGTGGAAAGCGCAACGCATGACCTCGATGACGACGGGGTGACCTATCAAGTCGTTCGAGTGATTGAATACTTCGACACAGGATACGGAAACGGACAGCCAACCCAATGCACGATCCTTGAAGATGTTGGCGGCGAAGTCCTTATCCCACCCGAGGCTAACCAGTTTGGACGAAAGCTGCCTATCTCGTATTACGAGCATGTGTTACTCCCTGGAATGCGGCGCCATATTGGAAGGATCATCCTTCAGATGGCTACACAGGAAGCCCGTAACGACATTGAGAAGGGAATGCGTGAAGATGCATTGACCGGCGTGATGGACATCGTAGAGACCGACCTGATAGATAAGGCAGAGTTCCAAAAGGCCATCAGGAACAACCAGAAGTTCGTTTTTGCTAAGACGCGGGCACTCAGCGACAACCGCCAAGCGGTAACCCGAATTCAGGCCCGAGAGTCGTCCTCAACCAGTTTTAACCTTTTACAGTTATACGACCGTGAACTGAACGCCGAAAGCGGTACGACCGACCTAGAAAAAGGATCGTCGCAAGCGACCGGCACCGACACACTCGGAGAGGTTCAGTTAATCGACGCCAGAAGCCAAAAGCAGAAAGGTAGATCGTCACGGCAAATGATGTACATGTACGTCCGCTCAGTGGAGCAATGGGAACGAATCTCTAAAGAGTTCGAGACCGAGACCACCAGCATCGACGTATTTGGCACAAACATGACCATCAACTCAGGCGACCCTCGGGAGAGCATTGACCAAATGCTCGATGAACCCAGCGAGATCGTCATATCCCCGGCAAGCCTAACACAGCAGGACGCAACCGCAAAGACTCAAAGACGGCTATCTGAGCTTCAACTATTAGCCCAGAACCCGCTTATTGATCCTAAGTGGATTGGTGAACAGATGTGCAAGGCTTTAGGAGAAGACCCCGAAGAGGCGATGGTCAAGATGGCTCCAATGCCCCAACAAGGGCAACAACCAGGCGTACCAGCGCCAGTATAAGGAGGCTTAATGCCTAAAGAAAACGAGGTTGTACCCACAACCGAAACTCAAGCCGAAGCGGTGCAGACGGAAATTGATCCGGCTGAATCGCGTGTTTCTGACTTCATGGGCGAACCAACGCCCGAAGAGAAGGAAACCGAAGACGAGGAAGACAGTGAAAGCGACGAGACACCTTCGGAGGACAATGCAGACGACTCCAACGAAGATGACGACGAGCTAGAACTTGAAGACTTTAACTTCGATCCACAAGACGAGGGAGAAGTAGAACTCGAATCAGAAGAAGAAGGGTTCTCGATTGACGAGGACTTAGCCAAAGAATTGCCCCCAGAAAAGCTCAAAAGGCTTGAAGACCACCTAAAGGGCGCGGCTAAGGTTCTCAAGAAAAACGCGGAGCTAACCGAACTGGTAGCCGAGCGTGATGAGCAATTGAGAGTGCCCATGTCGTACATTAACGGTCTATCGGACCCTAACAGTGCTCCTCTAGTAGCAAAACAAATGCTGCTAGGCGTCGCAAAGACTCATGGTGTTGATTTCGATCAGCTCATGCAAAGCATCTATTCGGGTGATCCGCTATCTGTCGAAGCTCCTTCACAAACTCAAGACCCGCAAATTGCGGCATTGAGGAAGGAAATCGAAGAGATTAAACAAGATCGTGACCAACGCCAAAAAGAAGATAAGTTTAACGCTTACCTTAAAGTCGCATACCCTCAGGTAAAGGGGAAAGTCGCAAAAGACAACAACGGCTTCACGATTACCCGCGAGCAATTCGCAGAGGCAGTGAAGAAGTACCCCGAATACCAGAAAAAGCCGTGGCTCGCTGTAGAGCGGCATCTTGGACCCGAGATTAAGTCACACCTTTTGAGCAAGAAGCCCGGAAAGGCCAATGTTCGCAAGATGACCGAATCTGCCAAGAGTGCAACCCAGGCAAAAGAACCGTACCAGTCGAACTGGAGAGACTATATAGAGTAAGCCCTGTGTCGTCGCAGGAATAACCACAAATGGCTATCTGGGATAGCATTAAAGACAAGACTACCGTAGAAGCGAAAGCATTCAAACGATCCCTCAACCGAAAAGCCCTTGACGTTCTTCGACGCAAGAACGCAACCCTCTTCCGAGTTCTCGGAAAGATGGACCGACTTGGGTCAAGCGACCCTAAATCGACTAACATCTCATTCGAGCGTTCAGTAAAGTGCAACGGCCTTAAGCATTCCGTGCTTATGATGGCTGCACAGCCGACGTTCACCTACCCCACTGACGGCGCGCAAGAATATGCAGCCGCTACGATGAGCTATGACGCCGACATCGCTGGTTCGGCTGACTTCGACATCTGCCACGGGACCCTTCACGTTGCGATTGTCAACTCTGAAGCGAAGATCGTTTCGGGTGACAGTGTTCGCGGCGAATCGCTGATGGACATGTATCAAGACTACGCCATTGGTGGTCTCGATAAGGCTTGGTCTGACGGCATGTTGTCAACCAACGCCCCGGCTCGCGCTACCATTGGCGGCGCTGTCTACGCGATTGACGACGGCGCGAATGCCTCGGCTCCCGCAGGCGCGGCTACCGGTGGTAACGCTAGCTACAGCGACTACGGTGGCCTGCTTCGGGCTACCGCTGCTAACTCGGTTTTCGGGCCATATGTGAAGGGCGGCGGAGGCGAGATGACCATCCCGCTCATTCAGGAAGGCATCAACTACGCGACGATTGCCGGAGGTAATCCAACTCTCTGCCCCGTAGGTGTTGCTCTCTTCTCGAAAGCCCAACAGCTTGCCCAAGGTTATGTGCAAACGGCATATGACAAGGAATGGGACAAGTTCGGCGGCAAGTACGTCAACATCGGCGGCGTGGACTTCGCGCTCGAAGGCGGTGCCAACGCTCCGACCAACATGCTCATGTTCATTGACCCGACAACCTGGATCTGGGTCCAGAACAGCGATGGCGTGAAAACGGACTTCCATGACGCTCCTTGGCTCGAAGCCTCTGGCGAATTGACCATGGAATGGTGGGCGCAGTTCATCTGCAAAGCCCCGTGGCGAAACTCAAAGATCACTGGCGTAACCGTCTAGTATCTCGACCAACAGGGGCCGTCCTCACCGGCCCCTTAAACCCTTATGACCACAGACGAGATCATCACATTATACGAAGCGTTGATAGATACGCATGTCGATTCTTACGACACGACGGGCACCGACGCGACCAAGGTTGTTGTCCTCAATCGCGCTCAGAAGATCATAGCCCGTGCGATTAGGTTCTTCGATCCAAAGATCACATGGACGCTCACGGCTTCAACAGCCGAATACAAGATGGCTGATAGCGCGGTGTTCTCGAAAGAGATTAGGAAACCTTACAATGTTTACTTGAACTCAAAGGAAATCACTCTCTATCAACTCAATGAATTCCTTTTGATGCACAAAGATTACAGGTGGAACAACACGGCGGGGACTCCAACGTGCGCGTATTGGCATGTCGGAACAATGGGGCTACACGTCCAACCTGACGCGGCGGCAGCGGCTTATACGTGTTACGTCTCGGGAGAGTGTTACCCCGCAGCGATGAGTGCGGCTGACGCTCCGGCGCTGGCAACCATCAACGGCTTACCTGGCGAGCTTCACGAAGCAATTGCCTATCTCGGAGCGGTTCTAGCAGGCCAACCTACGGCAAGTGATGAGACATCACTTTACAAGCTAGGGCAATTCAACAATTCAGCGTCCGCGATTATGTCAGAGGTTCGAGATATGAACGAATCCCTAATTCTTGGCGATTTCAATACCTCGCATGAAAAATACATCAGTTAAGTTTGGCCCGTTCCTTGGCCCGGTCACTTCCTTAGACCCAACCGAGATTCCCAAGAACGCGGCGGCATCGGCCCAAGACTGCCGGTATGAGGACGGCGTGCTCAGAAGTCGGTACGGCTATGCCAACGTAGCGGCGGCGCAAGCATCTACGAATGCGGTGCGTGGTCTTGACTACGTTGCGGGCTACAACTCGAGCTACGCGGCGGTAAACGAGTTCATATCGTTCGAGAAGGTGTCGAATAAGGTCCATCCGTGGAGTGTGGCGACCTCAAACTATGCACGCACGGAGATAAAGAACAGCGCAACCAGTGTAGACCTCTACGACTCAGCATGGCGAGCGGTGGCTTTCGATCAACACGCTTATATGTTCAACCCCGATGCGGCGGCTGCAACTCAACTTTATAGGCACACGATTGGAACGGCTACGAGCCTTTCAGCCATCTCAACGCCCGTAGCTCCAACTACGAAGCCAGGGTATACGATTCTTAACCCGAACTGGCTGGAACTGGCAGGACTTAACCCCGCTAGCGGAACCGAACTTGCCGTAACGGGCCTAGCATCAAATACGAACTCGACGTTATCAGCAGACAATGGGACGATTAATGTTCGGCATACTGCGGGGTCGAATGTTATCTCGTCAGTGGAAATTATTCTGTCTGAGACAACCACAGGAAAACGAGACTGGTATTACAATGACGCATTTTCTCTCACGATTAACGAGCAGAGCTTAGGGCAACTTACTGTAGACCCTTCTTCGATCAGCGTGATTATCACCAATGACGACACCCCCGCAGTTCCAGTATCCCCAGTCGTTGTGTCGAAGCGCGACGCGTGGGGGAACATTAAGGTTCGATGTTGGTGGGATGGTGGAAAGGTCCGTTCATTGTGGGGGAATGGGTCAGGAACTGGCAAACTAGCAAAGATCAAAGTAACTTACAACATCACCAAGGGAACGCACACAGGAACCGCGACGGTGAACTCTGAGGTGCATTTCTTAGTTGACAAGATAGGCTATACGAGGACACTCCCTGAAACCGATCAGAACTCGGAACTAGAACTCGCATACTCCTACTACGACTCCACAACCGACCTCGAAAGCGAATTAAGCCCAACAACCACACTATCCTATTCGCAGCTAGGTTTGCCTATGGACTCGTGGTATCAATACGACGCTGTAGGATACAGATTCTACGTCACATTCCCTGCAACGGGCGCAGTCGATAAAGTCAGAATCTACGCAAGGGACCTTGCAGGAAACTGGAGAAGGGTAACAACGGTTGACGATACGACAAGCCCGTACACCTACATGATCTCGTATGACGATCTAACGGCACTCACCACCTACACGGCTCGGTCATTTGAAACTACGCGAAAGATAACTGGTGCCTTTCCCTTCAAGGGCTGGATGGTCTGGCTCTATAAAGGTGGATCGACCAATATAATGCACTCGGGAGTTGGTGAACCTCTACGACAACAATCTGACTACGATCTTGAAGACGACCTTACCAGGGGGTCTAGCTTCTCCCTAGCCGATGACTTTGGCGACGAGCCTCTATGGGGGCACCAATGCGGTGATGCGGCGATTATAACGGGTTCTAGGGGTGTCTATGCGCAGTTTGGTGACCGTCCCTCGAACATGTCTCCGATTGTGAAACTACCCGGTTCGTTTGGAGTCGCAAACCAATACGCATCATGCAGGTGGAGAGATGATAACGGTAACCCGGTCGTGGTCTTTGTCGATAAGAATGGCGACGGTGCATGGCTCGTATACCCTCAGATTGACGTATCAACTGTGGTTGAACTCACCGTGTCGATTCGAAGCAAGATGAAGGCGTTTCTCCTTACGGCTCAAACCCTTACATCGAGTTCAATCAGGATCGGCGTAGACGAGACGAGAGACGCGCTTTGGATCGTATGCGGGAAACGTGCAATGGTCTTAAGAAAAGCCTCTCTAGCAGATGGCAAACGCCAGTGGGAGTTCTATGTATACCCCTTCGCTGTTGACGTGAATGCGATTAGCTACACGATTGCCCAGGGGATGAAGGTCCAGAAGGCAGACGGCACGATTGACGAGATCGAGCGTACCAACTCTACAGGGGCGTTCATCACGACCGATGCAGGGGGAGCCGTTCCCATAGGGACATGGACTGCGCCAACCTTACATACCCCGTGGCTACGAATTGGAAAACTTCACGTAGATCGAACGACCGTAACCGAAGCTATTAGTGTTTCAACAACGTCCGACAGGCTTACCACGGCGGCAAATTCGATTCTGGCACATCGTTCTTGGTGCAGGTGTCCCGCAAAGCAACAAGGCGTGGACCACGTTATCACGATCTCGGTTCCCGCAGGAACGGGTGGTATTCAATCCCTAACCGTTGAGTTCTTCCCCTGCGCTGAGAGAAGGTACGTCTAATGAAGTTCCCAATGCCCTCGTTTAACCTCGGCATGGGGATCATGCGTTGGGCCGAAGAACTACGCAAATGGGCCGATTCCATCAGTAGCGCACTCAACGGACTCGACGGACGAAACGGTCAGGACGGAACCCCTGGAACGAGCGGGTGCGACTGCCACGACTGGATTGATTTAACCGTAGCGGGTGGAGGAACGACCGTCTTAACGGATGAGTATCGAAATAAAACCATTTACGTGAAGAACTCTGGCGGTGGCAGTGAGACAATAACCCTGCCTGCAAGTCTGGATGGAGACTACTTGGTCATTCTTAATCGGTCAGCGACAACCGAAGCCGCATATAGGTTTACCGTTGAGTTTGGCACTGACGGTCCATTATCGCTAATTGTCATTAGTGGTGGCGGATGTTATTGCCGGGACAATGGAAAAGGTGGATGGTTATACGTGTCATTGTCAACCGGCATAGCATCAGCAAGGTAGACACATGGTCATCGACATCCCCGGTGCTCACATAGAGTACGAGTTTGTTGGCGGCGAATGCCTCATACACTCGTTTTATAGCACTGACCCTATGGCTGGCGCAAAAGCGGCTAAAAGAGCCGTAGACGAAGCCAGAAGAGCAGGAATGCATACCGTAAACATCCACATCACCGAGCCGTTCAACATGCTAGACAAATACAAAGACGTCGGTTTCAAATTAAAGGCCATCATCATGGAGCGATCAATATGAGTGCATCAGTCATCCCCCTAGCTACTTCAGCTATAGGCTTAGTGTCGTCGCTAACGTCAGGAAGTTCTGCTTCTAGCGCCGCTAAGTCAGCCTCACAAAAGGCAGGCAAGGTTGCAGACAAACAAACACAGCTTTACGACTTCCTAAAGGGTCTTGTAGATACCGCTTCTACCAATGGAACGTTTGACTCTAATGCGCAAATGAACGAAGCAAGATCCGAGTCCGATAAGTCGATGACCCGCGACGTTAACAACGCGGCAGGGGCCTACAGGATCATGGGCTACAATCCTGGGGACTCCCCTGCTCAAGAGGGCCTGACAGCCATACAGGGCCGTTATATGACCGATCTAGCGAACAAAGCCTACTCCGCAAAGCAGAACGCTTTACTTCAGCAGTTATCAGCTTATAACATGGTCGGTTCTTCGTCTTTAGGAACTGCGGCGAACGTCTATCAGAACCAGGCCAACACATCGCAGAACCAAGCGAACCAAGCCTATAGCGGGGTATCGAGCTTGCTGGGGAATCTCGGCTCCTACATCCCGACCGCTGGGGCAACGAGAAGTATGGAAAGCGTTGGGTTAAAGAAGCCAGACTCTACCAATCCGTTCTACCGATTCTAGGTGAAAAATGGCACTTCCTGAACTGCAAACATTCCAAGGCGTTCAACCGCTTGACATCGTGCCCGATTCTATGACGGTCAGTGTTAATGATCTTCACCCGTTCGAGTCTGCGATTATCGACAGCGTTGCTAAGACTGCCAAGAATAGGGCATTTGGGTTTGACGCGCGTGTGAACCTTGCTAATCAATGGGGGCTAGACACGAGCGACCAAGCGGCGGCAGAACTACAAAAGAAGCTAGACGACCAACTTGCTATGGCTGGTAAGGGCGTCAATACCGCCGCAAAGGGCTTGCTTTCACCGCTACCAGAACAGGGTGATAACCCTTGGGCGCAGAAGGAGCAAGACGCGATTATGGGCGGGCCTCAGGTTCCCAAGATGGGACAGCCACAGGCTAACCCGTGGGCGCTTGGTCTATCTGCAATCGCTGGACTGTTTGCACCCGAGAGGGCCGCAGAGTTTGCTAATATGCCTCTTCAGCAGGGATTGCAGGCTGCACAGCAGGACCTTCAACAGAGAATGGCCCAATACGAAGCCGATAAGCAAATGCAGCAACAGCTTATACGGTTCTACGAGTCTCGCTCGGATGACTTCACCCGTCAGCAAGGCCAAGAGATGCAACAGGAGATGGAGAAGCGCAAGATGGCCTATGAGACAGCCAAAGACAAGTACGGCATGGCTCAAGACCAGATTACGCAACAAGGCCAACGCCAAGACCGTCAAATGAGGCTCCAAGAGCAAGAGATGGTCAGAAAAGACAAGGCTTTGGGAACGGCAAGGGATGATTACGTCGCCAACCTCAAGGCCGTACAAGGAAGAAACAAGGGCGAACTCTCAGACCACGACGTTGAGCAACTTAAGCTAAACAGAGACGCGACGGCACAAGCCCTAGGCGTGAAGCCCGAGCAAATCGGAACCCTACCCGAGTCGGGAACAACTATCGCCGCCAACCTTGCAAAGGCTCAAATCGAGGTATTCAAGGCGCGAGCGAAGGCGATACCCGATGACATGAAGATCAAGCTAGCGAACTCGGCATCAATCACCGATTACCGTAAGCGTATGGCAAGCGTAGCCGAAAGCAACGCGCAAACAGCAAAGATGCGGGGTGACATCGCAGAGTATGCCGCAGAAACGGTTCGCATGGAGCATTGGCGTAAACTGGCCGACGATGCAGAGTCTAAGGAACAAAAAGAAACCCTCAGAGCAATCAGCAAACTTAAAGTAGACCTTCGCGGCGCTCAAAACGCAATAAAGAACTCTGCTTCACCTACACAAGCCCAACTTGACCGAGTGAACTCAATCAAGGGTTCTATCGAGGCCCTAAAGGAACGGTTGCCAGAAGACCCGATTGTAACGAGCTTCATGGAGCCGTATCGTAATGCGTTCGGTGGCGGGAAGCCTGAAGCAGGGCCGGGGTTCGTGCCGGCAAGCGGGACACTCTCGGGGCCTATTCGATCAGCAAAAGGTAAGCCTAAGCCAAAAAGCAAGTCAAAGGCTAAGCCAACGATGCGGACAAGTTCAGGAACGCCAGTGTCATTCTAATGCCAAGAACCTTACACTTCACGATAAACGGCAAGGACTACCCCGCAACATGGGGGTCTGATGCGACCCCTACGGTTCAGGACCTTGACGAGATCGAAGCGGGTATTCGGTCAAAGTATGGGCTGAACGCTCCAAAGACCAAACCACGCCAACCTGTAGCGAAAAAGCTGGTGCCCGCAAGGGCTCCTGAGAAGGCCCCCTATCTTGGCATGTCCCCGAGTCAATTCTTGGCACCGGGCACTTTCAAGAAAACGCCAAAGGCTCAATATGCAGCAGCACCCGACAAGATATACCGGGGCATTGACTTAGACTCAGGAACCCCGTATACATACAACCGAACAACTGGTAAGAAAACCTACTCAATGGCTGACAAGAAAAAGCGAAGCGATTACCTGTTTGGGCAACAGCAACGCGAAGAAGAACAAGCAGCAAGCGCACAAGCCACCGGTATAACAATCCCACAGTTATCGTCGGCAGGTGAAGCTGCAACCAAGTTCGTAGCCGACAAACTGCCTCTTGGTCAGACTGCCAAGGGACTCAAAGAAATCGGGAAGCGAACTGGCGTTAAGGCGATTGGCTCAGTAGGTGAAGGCATTGGCGGAGCTGGCGAGGCCATTGTAGGCATGATTAACCCGCTATCTGTCGCGGCTATGGCAGGGCAAGCATCACAAGACCCCGTAGGCGCTGCTAAGGGCATGGCGCAAGGGTTTACGAATCTATGGAATCCTGACGCTACACCGGCAGAAAGAGGCGCGGCACTCGTCGCATGGGCATCGGTCGTTATCCCCGGCGCATTGAAAGGCACGAAGATTGTCAAGGCTGTCCCGCTCGCTCGTGAGTTGTCTCTAAAATCTGGTCGGCCAATATGGGAATCTTACCGACTTGTCGAGAGCCTTCAAAAGTTCACCGAAAAGACACCGCTTAACCCTGTTGACATGAAACAGCGTTCCGCGCAGGTCTCAGACGTCAAGACAACTCCTAAAAACGCGGTACAGGGCAACCTCGCAGGAAATAGCATCAAAACCGAGGTGTCTCAGGGCACTATGCCAACGGGTAAGCGAGTTAATGTATCCAACCCTTCGAAAACTTCGAATAGCTCACTTCAAAAACCGGCTGTTTCTAAACCTGAAGTTGTTTCAGGAAGTAAAGCGACAGTTGAGCCAGTAAAGCCAGCTATCCAGGAAAACAAGCAACCGTGGGAGATGACGTCTGAGGAATATACGCCGACAATTTCAAGAGACAGAAAGAAGATCCCGGAAGTATCAGGCCCTACGCCCATGCGCAAGACTTCTTTTGAGTCGGGTGGTAAAACTGTTCGCGCTCAGGAATACGAGGTTCCTGGATATTACGGGCCTAAGATTTCGCTTTCAACAAAGAAGGTACGAGGGCAGGTCACATACACCGCTTGGGTTAATGGTGAGCAAATTGGAAACGTCAGCCTGCACACATCACCTCAAGGCGCACTAACTGAGGCTGTCAATAAACTAAAGCATGTAGCCGGTGAGGGCACCATAGAAGGCGCATTCCACAAGGCATACGTCAAACGCGCCCTATCCGAAGGCAAGCCCGTACCTGATGCTGTTTTGAGCGAATACAAGGGAACCCCGTGGGCTGATGCGGAGATAGCGAAGAGGGCAACTAGCAAGCAATCCTTACCAGTTGAGAAGCCAGTAGAGACACCAACTCAAACACGTCCTCCCATGACTGGCAACGTCGAGGGTATGCGCGTGAAGACGGGAGAGAAGAAGGTTTTTAAGCCTGAACCGAAAACTATGAACGTATCAAGGTCGGCTGCACAGGCTAACCTTGAAGCGGAAGGGCTTAAGGCTTATACCCCAGAGAAACAAAAGGGATTCCTTGAGAAGAGCGAAGCGGAAGCCAAAAGGATATACAACACCCCAGAGGGCAAGAAAGCCGCAGAGAAGGTTGTAGAGGACGTATTAAACGGCAAGACCCCCGATCAGTCGGAATCAACTCGACTAGCGTTGATCGAGCACTACCGAACGAAGACCCAGGAGCTTAAGGCGGCAAAGAAGCGGTTCGCGTCTAACCCGAATGAGGCTTCAAAGATCGAAGTCGAGCGAGCGCGTCAAGACTTTGAGAACGCTACTATAGCGCAGGGAACCTCTCAGAGCGAATCCGGCAGGGCGTTCAACTTCGGCAAGATGGTTGACGACGTTGACTGGTCAGACCCCGAGAGCATCAAAGCGGAGTCGATTTGGTCCAAGAACCGAAAGAGTAAGAAAGCCGAGCGTCTCACGAAGGTTGAAGAGTTCGCCGCAGAGAAGGACGCGGCAAGGGTAACTCAACAGAACACGACGATTGAGAATCTTGGCAATAACCTTCAGCAAGCCTGGGACGAGATTGTAAAGCAAAAGTCAGCCAAATACAACAAGACATCTGGCAGGTCATACCCAAAAACTACGGCAGACAGAGCCGCGTGGCTCAAAGAAAATGGCGTATTCCAGACAGCGGGACGTATCAAGTCCAAGCAGGCTGGAGCGATTAACGTCTCTCCAACGACTGTGAACCCCGAAGCTGCTCGTATCATTTGGGAACATGCTAAAGAGAACTACATAGATGATGGGATTCTGAATTATGATGCGATTGTGGCGGGCGTGGCTAAGGACCTCGAACTCGACATACCAACCGTTCAAAGGGCGTTCGCGGCGAATAAGCGCATTGTCAAGATGACTGACGAACTCTTGAGAGCGCAATACAACCGAAGGCGCGTAATCGCAGAAGCTAAAGCCCGAGTAGGTTCAATCGGTGAAAACAAGGCAGCCAGAATTGCAGAGAGTGGGTTAAAGTCACTCCAAGGATTAAAGGCAACCGCAGATAACTCGATGCCGTTCACGCATGGTGCTACTGCTGCATGGTCGAACCCTAAAATATGGTTCAAGTCGTTCAAGGAGTCTTGGAGAATGCTCGGTTCAAAGGCTGCACATGAGCGCGTGATGCAGAGTCTTGAAACTAGAGCGAACACTACTCTGTACATCAAGGGAAAACTGATGAAGGACATCATCGGTATTCCTGAAGAGCAAGCGGCGTACATGATGCCTCTTGAGAAAGTCCCTGGCATTGGCAGGATTGCCGAGGCTTCGGATAGAGCGTTCGATGCTGCTAAGTTGCTTCGTGCCGACTTGTTCGATGAGTTCATTGCACAAATACCCGAATCAATGAGGAGTGACGCTGCGGAATCCGTAGCGCATTTCGTAAAGGCCATGACCGGTAGAAGCGAACTGCCAGGTCAACTCAAAAGCGCATCACGTCCTCTGTCGGTTCCGTTCTTCGCGCTTCGATACAACGTCTCAAAATGGGACTACCTGATGGTGAAGCCCGTTCAGATGGTGCAAAAGCTCGTTAAGCCTGGAACGCCTTATGACCGCGCTGTCGGCATGGTTATGCTAAAGCAATACGGCAGGTACCTGCGAAACTACGGCGTGGCGCTTGGTGTGAACAAGCTGTTCAATCCTGATGTAAACATAACCGACCCATCAAAGAGCGATTTTGGAAGGTTGAAACTATGGCGAACGAAGGAAGATGATGAAGGCAAGGAAACAAATGATACTTCTTACGTCGCAGATATGACCGGCAACGAACTCGACCCGTGGAGATTCATCTTTAGGCTAGCAGGATCACGACCAACACAGAAAGCTAACCTAACAGCCGACGAGAAGCAGAAAGAGTTCTTCAAAGACTCTACCGGAGAAGTGTTCACAAACTACGTCCGAAGCAAACTAACCCCGTCGTTTGGTGTCGCTGTTGACCTGTGGGATGGTAAGGATTACATGGGCGCCGCGATGCCCAACGCTTCACCAGCAAACAAGCAACGTGCAAAAGAACGTGGTCGCGGCGTATGGACATGGGGCGATTACATCCGAACGCAGGTCACTCCAATGAGCGCAGAGAACACAATACAAAACGCTCGCAAGTTCCAGATCCTTCAGGACTCAAAAGATGCATTCAAAGAGGAGCAAGTCCCCCGAGAAGTAGCAATCGTTGCTCTTGCATCACTTGTCGAATTCTTAGGAATCAGGGTTTATAGCCCAACCAAACCTAAAGGCGGCGGCGTAAGCCCCGAAGCAATCAAGAACGCATTGAAATAACAGGAGAAACAACATGATAACTAATAACTACATCAGCGCAGTAACTGCAACGCAAACAGGGGACCCGCCAACTTATTCTATAACGGGAACTACTGTCACTGAAATCAAGTTTTCAAACCCCATAACGGGAAGGTTCAGCGTATGGATTTGCAACCACAGCGATACCCAGACATTGCGAGTCACGGTGGCACAGGCTGGGAAACTGCCCGTTATGACTTATCCATCGTTCTATCTTGGCCCTAACTCAGATAGGGTTGTAAACATCACAAATTCTCACTCGTTATACGTCCTTGCAGATCACGGTGCGGCAACACCAGCATTAACTATTACTGCTGTGGAGGTTAATTAAATGGCATATACATTCGAGGGTGGTGGATTTACAGAGACTCCTGGTGGTCCATATGTTCCTGTTGATCGGAACATGATGGTTAATTTGTCGATCGGTTACCCTTCAACGCCAGTGCGAAGCATGAAGCTATCGGCTTCGCCGTATGCTACAAATCGCGAGGTTGTGCGTTGGTTCGTTCCGTTCTATGTGCCCCAGAGCGGCGGCGGGATGATGCGCGGGTTAGTGCTCCCGTTCTTGCAAAACGTGAACTACACGAACATGGGCGTAACGCCGGTCGCATCGGCCAGGCTCACCCAGGCCTATACAGCGATGACATCCGCGAAGGTTCGCATGGCGCTTCTGGATGCGCACGGGTCGCGATTCGATGGGACGAATACCGGCTTACCTAACACTGTTATCGCAGAAACAGCCGTCGCAGGAAAGACGATCAACGGCAACGCGGCAACCGATCCTTTCCCAATCTGCCAAGGAACCGACAAGGCTACCTACATGGGTAACCTCGGATTCGAGTTCACGTCACCCGTTTATGTGAAAGGTGGAACACTGTATTGGGTTCAGGTTCTTATGGAGCTGGCTTACGAAACTGAAGCCGACGCGACAATCACAGAATTCGTTCCGGAGTTCGTCACTTACTGGGGATCATGGCATTACGACATAGCAAAAACCCAATACGATACAGGGATTCAAGGTGGCGCAGCTGCAAGAGGCGCTTTCTATTGGAGGAACCTCGCTGGAGACGTCGAGGCCGATGCAGCCGATCCGATCAAGGGCACTCTTCCTAATCTTGGGTGGATGACCTATGCGAACATGTTCAGCGGCTACACCGCGTCGAACTTCGCAAACACAGGTTCAGGAAACTTCCGAACGTCAGCAAATGGCGCACTCACGGGGGGAATCTACTCGTACACCTATTCGAGTTCAACCTGGCAAGACTTCTGCTTTATAACTCCAATGCTTTGGCGAAGCGGGCTTTAAGATGAAACGCGTCGTCCAGTTCTGCGGGACGTTTTACACGGATGGCGGTTGGGCTCAGTATGTCCAACAGCAGATCAACGCAAACAAAAGCGTCAGGCTCGGAGGTGGGACAAACACCTATAAAGAGCAGTTCTTGGTGCCTGGGCGCACGAACGGGATAACGATTGACGGGGTTGGGATCGCCTCAAGGATGGCTTCCGGAAGGACGGCGATCAATGGAATTATGCTCGGTCCCACGCAGGTTAACTTCGCCTCGGCATCGTCGGCGAATGCAACGCTCAACACAATGACAGCAGGGGTAGCCTTGTCCTCAAATGCTGCGGCAGGAGCTACCTCGATCACCACAGCGTCAAACCCTGTGACGTCGGCCTATTCGCTCGGTTATTGTGTGATTGCGGACTCTGCGCAAGTCAACTCAGTCGATGCGTCCACATGGAATATTAACGGCCAGTTCATCCGAATCGCCTTGGTGACAGGCTCGGGACCTTACACCCTAACGCTGGACGGGTCGCTCGACAAGGCCTACACAACTACCGCGACTTCAAAGATCTACATGGTCCCCGATGCTTACGTTGTCCGGAACGTGACGATCAAGAACCTTGGATTCGTGGGAACAAGCACATTCCAAGTAACTTCGCACGTCACGGGCATGTTCTGCGACGGTGTGACTATAGAGGATTGTGATTTTGACGGCGTGGAAACAAGCTCGATAGAGTTCCATTTGTCTCGAAACATAACCGTCAGAAGGTGTACCGCGGGCAACGCTTTTGACTCAGGGACAGGCGGCAAAGGAAACCTGCTCAAGTGTTACAAGTGCTCGGGCATCGACGCTTCGTATCTTCTGTGGAACGGGAAAGGCGACCTGAGACATTTCTGTGACTTCCCGTATTGCTCAAACGTTCTTGTCCATGATGTTCAATCGACTGGCGGGTGCAACTCAAACGGCGGGGAGTTCTCTGCGGATCATGGATTAGCGGGCGTCAACATTGCTCATCGCAACGTAAAGGCACTCGGTGCGGTAGGAGTCGGTCATCCGACATACCTATCTGGCGGGAGTGCTTCGTTCGAGAATGCCTACCTTGAATGGATCTACCTGCGTGGGCCTGGTGCAGCGGATATGACCGACGTGGCCGGGTCGCATTTGATGGTCAACATCAACAAGAAAGGCGAGACGGTTTATGGACCTGGTGATACTACGATCACGCGAGGGGTTTTCAAGAACGTGGTCGGGGGTAGCGTCGGGGTGCTGGTGCTCGGTGGAGAGAACGCAGCCGTAGAGCGCGGTGTCGGAAACTTCACACTTGAATCATGCTCATTCTGGGACACTAAGAACGCCAATCCTGTCCTAGACCTCTCACGCAATGACCTAGCATCGAAGACCATTGCCGCTACAAACACGAGTATCAGGGCGACTGGGGCGGCATATTGCGTCATTCTTGGGGGTGGGGCTGCGTTCACCGCTACAACTGTGACGTTCATTAATTGCGCGTTTGATTCCGGACAAGCAAAGGTGCTATCTCTCGGAGCGAACTTCGCAGGCACGATCACCCTCACGAACTGTACAGCAAACGGCGTGCTTATCACAGACGTGAACCATGCGACTTATATCGACAACGCTTCAACTGTAACGCCTACGATCAACTAATTTAACTCCCTCACTCTCAAACCCCCTCGCCAGTGGAGGGGGCTGTTTTTATTTGTCAATACTTATCGTCCATTACATCGTCTAGGGTGCCTTCCCAGAAGTTGTTGGCCCGTGCGTCCTTGATGCGGTCCTTTATCTCAACTTCAAGATGTGACTCTGGGCGAAAGAATGCGTCATTAGCCTTCTTGATCTTCTCTTGGTCATCCCCAGCTAATAAGTGAATCATGAACCACATCTCTTCTAGGGACTCATAAGCGTCTCCCATGTGATCCAAAAGGATGCAACCAACAAATTGGTTCTTCTTGTCGGGGTCGTTTTTCTTTATAAAAGTGCAGTGGTTAAAACTACCTGCCATCTTCATTTCTCCTTCGTCTCGTTGACTTGCGTGGGCATAAGATACGTCATTCGCACTAAAAGCTTGAATAGAAATATGTGCAATAGCCACATGCCATCCTTGAACGCAACGCAAATTGACAGATAGTGATGCAGCTCTACGTTGCTTCCATCAGTGGTATGCCATACGCCATCCTTACTGATTGACGCAGTGCATCCAAATCTGCCGATCCATCTCACCGCCACACCTCCATAACAACTGATAGCAGGGCTTCTGTGTAGGATTCACCATAGCCAGAAACAGGACATAGGCCAGACTTCTGTGAGAATAACGACACGCTGTTGTTGTGAATTGCCATCTTTCCTTTATACGAGTCGTGCATGACTTGTACTTGCCATCCATCACGTACAAGCGCCTCTCTGATGATCGTAGTGGCGGGGGCGTTGAGTATATCATCTCTCTTCATGTCGATAGAAAAGCTTGCCTGATACCGTTGAAACGCGACCCATTCATCTCCACGACGGTTAATGTACTCACACTTCACCCCATGCTTATTCAGCACGTCGGCTAACTCTTTCAAGTCAATCATTCTTGTCCTCCTTTGGTTCCCCTCTATCGTGCCGATATATGGCTTTCTGCTGCTCTAGGTCGTCAAATGTATTGTCATGAACATTATCGTCATACATTTGCCACACATCGCGCTCAACGTCAAGCACGACATACGATCCAGGTCTGAAATCTGGACATCGCGAGTTCATCGTAGCGGGGAGGTTGTCTTCTTCTCCATTGTTTTCCCAGTCGTAGCAACCTTCTACTGTGTCATCAGCTAGGTTTGGGTTCTTGTCTAACGCGCACCTAACATATGTCTCCATCCAAGTGTAGTTGCTGTATCCGTTACCAGCCCCATAAAGGAACTTGCATCCGCAACATGACGTACATTCTTTAGTTGTTTCGCTCATATCTTCTCCTTCGGCCTTCCAGCCTTCTTAGGAAACGGGCTTTCGATTGGCGTTCCTTCCTTGCTCACAACGCGCCCTGTCTCAAAATACCATTCGACTTCATGCATGGCAAGCTCTAGGACGCGCTCGGATCGCGATCTATCGCTAAATGTGATAGACCCATCCCTCTCGTTGACATAATCCGTCTTGTCGCTATAGCGAATGAACGGGAAGCACCCCGCCGTGCATGTCACTGGGTGATATTTCCACCGTGAGTTATCACTGATTTGAACAATGCTCCCGCGTAGTGCTGCAACAACCTTAATAATGTCCACGCCCTTCGGCCTTCCAGCCTCGCGGCCATGTCGGTTCAGTGCCTTCTCAAACTTCACGGGATCCACGTCCCAGTCTCTGCGTCCTTCACCTGGGGGAGTGCCGATACTCTTATCCCTGTACAGGATCGCCCTAACTCTCGATATGTGGATGTGGTGAAGCGTTGCGAGTTGGCGGGTTGTCATCGCCACCCTCTCCTGTAATCATATTCAACTTCTCTGCAATATGCTTCAGGATCAATCAATCGAAGTCGCTCTAGGTTCTCTCTACGCTTCTCTTTCGTTAGCTTGAATAACCCTACATTATTAGCCCTGTACCAGTTGATGTCTCCAGTGAGGGATCTCCTGATCTCCCAGAATAAATCCTTGAGTTGTTCTGAAAATGTATTTACACGAGCGGTGAATACGTGACGATCTTCCATGCTTTGATCTTGAGTCCCAAACACGAACCCCATCTCTTCAGCTATTTTTCTCCACGCTTCAAATACCCGAGGATAATACAGTTCAACACTGTATGCCCTTCCGGGTTTACGTATCATGTCGTAGACAGCATCAACCTCTTTCAGTTGATCGTCGGTTAATCTGTATTCTCTAATCATGCTGGCTCCTCGGGTAATGGCATCCAGTGAGTAACCTTGTTTTTACTTGACGCTGTCTGCTCTCCCATAATCAGCCTATCTATAGCGTCACTCCACCCGTAACCTTCATTGTATGCCTCTGTTACGACTGGCGTGGCTGAATGTGTACCGCAAACTCTCCTGCGCCAAGCGGGTTCACCTTTGAAGTAACGGATAAGCACATGGGTCCCGTCCTTCGGAGCGGTTTCAATTGGCATCCACTCCATCACTTCACCTCAAAATCTGACATGCTCAGTTGGTTATCCATAAAAACCCATACCCACGCTTGATCCTTGTCTTCAAAGCTTTCAATTGACTTCAATGTAAGTCCTGACAACTCAATGAAAGCCTTTACGCACTCGTCTTCACTTGAGAAATCAACCCAAACGTGGCATAGTTTTTCGTCAATGAAAATGTGTTTTATACCCATACCTATATTATATCCCAAGAAAGACCATAACGCCAAGCAATTTGACACAAATAGTAAAGCAAATTCTACGCGAAAGTGACACCCCAAACAACCTCTTTAACTCCTCGTTATGTGTCAATCGAACCTAAGGCATAGAGTTCACTTGCTCATAACAGTGTGAACGTACCACGCGGCCATGTCGAAGTCAATTTCATTTGGGTTAAAGTCAACAATAACTCTCATCTCTTCTCCTTCGGCGCACACTTCACGAACCGCTCTAAAAGGGTCTTGTTTTCACTCATTCGGGCACCTCGAACGTTTGCTCGATCCAGAAGCACATATTCATATCATCACTGTCGGCCTTGAAACCTGGTGTGTAATACCGGTCTAACCACGCTTTAATAGCTTCGGGCATCGGCGGCTTGCTCAGTTCTTCAACCCACTCGGGGATGCTCGCGCCTGTCGATTCGAGCATCTTGAAGTATCGGCGGCACTTCATGAGTTGACTGTTTAGGTCAATAATAACGTGACACTCTGCGTCTAGCTTCTCTTGGAGCTCTGCTTTTTCAAGTTCAAGCTCTTTAATGCGCTTGAAGTGTATATGCCCATCTTCGTCGATCAGATACCGGTCTAGTTGGCAGTCGAAGGACTTTGTTTGCCATTCGTCTTTCTTACCTCTCCATCCAGGAAGCGACTTGCGGCACTCTGCGGTGTCAAACATTCCCATGCTTCACCTCGAATTCCACAGCGAACACAAATGGATTAGACCCAGGCTCGACATGCTTACGATTCAGCCTATAGAAGGCTTCTAGGAACGCTTCACGAGAATCGTAGCCTTCTTTGTACGCGTCCTCTTCTGAGATGTCTTCCACACGTTCAGCCTTGCAAGAGATGATCGTAAGCGTGTATCGAGAGGCCCAGCGTGGCATATAGAGAGGGGAACGCCAACGCGTCGGGCAGTTCTCGTAATCCCACGTATAGCCGTCGTCGTCTTCTTTGATATCCGCTTTTACGCAGTCTTCGCCCAACTGCTCGTACATTCGATCCACCCACGCTTCGTATCCCGGATGCTCAAAAGAATCCTCGCTTTCTTCTCCTGTTGATAGGTCTGTGTATTGGAAGACAATCGGGTCTTCAGGCATCGCCATTATTCTCCAGGTCTCTTTTACCCAGACTTCACGCCCAGGGACGTAGGGGCATTTCACTTCATAACCGTGCAAGTCCTCCAACCCGGAGGGATAGAACTGGGAAACACGAATACCGTCTTTGGGTTGCGGCTTGATTATCCGTCGCGTCATCGTCTTGCGACCTGTAGGGATATTGCGGATAGACTCCGCTGAGAAGATCATAGGGATGGGTTTCACTTCGCATCCTCCTTTTTCGGCCAATACTCCCACTTCCCGTCGATGTCTGTTACATAGGACTCAGGGATAGGCGGCTTACGTGTACAATCACTCACGTAGTCATGAAGTGCATCAAGAACTTTTGGATCACGCGATGCAGAGAGTGTTCCGGCTACGTGGCACAGCACAAGCTCTAGGGAGCCTTTCTCCGCTTCAAGCTCTTTGATGCGCTTGGCTACAACGTCGTGGCGGATGTACTTGACTTGACCTTCCGGCCAAGAAACATGAAAATATTTGTGTTCTACTTCACTCATCACTTACCTCCTGAAAAGATGGCCGGTCAGCGAAAGGAGATTCGAAAGCCAACCGGCCAAGTGTCTTAGGCGCGCCACTCTTGAGAGTGGTCTGTTTGGAAATCCACATCCATGTTGCGAAAACGATTAACGCGAGGATCGCGATGGCGAGCCAGAATCGCCATGTTAAAAACTTCATGACCCTGGCTCCTTTTGTGGATCTGGCAGGGCAGGAAGTCGATGGTCTTCGATCATTCCATCCATGAAGCACACCCCTTAGTTGAGCATCTAGCGTGCACATGACCATTTAAGGCTCGACTATAGGAGACCGTTCCACCACAGCATGGACATACGAGCTTCCCGTTTCCTGGTCGTGGGCATTCCGCAATAATCGCTTTTCGAATCGTCTGATGGCGTAGGAATTGTTCTTCTATCTGTTCCTCACGATCTGCGATTTCCTCAGGTGTATAGGTGCAATATCCGTCGCACGTTTTTGGTGTTGATTGCTCGATGAACCCTTGCGGCCCCCAGCATGGCAAGACTAGCGCTAGTCCATCGTGTGTTCCATTATTGAACTGCGTGTATTCGATGCGCTTCTCGCAGAATCTATTCTGCAAGCCATTGAAACACTTGCAATGTTCGTCACGGTTTCGCTTCATGAGCGGTTTCCCCCTGCTAACGTGGTTGTAACGTCGGGATTGTCTCGGTTGTTCTCTACGTCGCTCGGTGTGTTCAAAACTGCCCACGCCAGGACAAATAGAAGGATTAGGGCTAGGGTTTTCATTCAGATTCCCCTCCATCGCTCCATTCCTTAGCAAGTCGTGCAAGAATCTCGTCGGCGATATTGATTGCATGTTCGGCAGCGTCTTCGGCGTCAAGGTGTTGGTCGATAGACATGCCAATGAGCCATTCGCGGTATGTCATGCCACCCTCGCGGTTTCGCTCGTCATCTTCAACGGAAATCGGAAAAGCCGATTTAGCCCATACGTTGTGTTCTTTTCTCATGGCTTTTGCTCCTTAATAACCTTGAATGAATATCGAAACAGTTTAGGCGGAAGGGCGAAAATTTCATCGCCTGGATGCACGATCAGATAATCACCCTCTTGAATCTCCATGTAACCGACTCTGTTTTTCAGGGTGAACACTTCGTTCCTTCTGATGACTCGCTTCCTGTCCTTGCTCATCACGGGGTAAGACGTTAGCGTAACTGCTTGAAATGCTGGACACGAGTGCTTACCGTCTCCCCATTCTTTGCGACTAAACTTCACAACTTCAACTTCAACAACTTTGCGTATTGCTTTCATGGTCTGACTCCTGGCAACTCGCCTCGCGCAATTCGCTTCTCTACGGACTCCTGCGCGGCTTTTAATACTTCGACCTTAACGTCCATAAGCCCGTCAGTGGCATTCTTGCTCAAATACGACCAAAGAGACCTAGAAAGATCAATGCGCCTCCCGTAGAACCGCCTAGCCGTCTTGTCGGCGACGAATGCATACACCGACCTATCACCTCGTGTGATCTTGACAAGGGTTCCGTTTGGCAACTCACTGGCGACTATCGGCCAGTCCTGTCTGAATCTCATACCGGAACTCGTGGCGCGTCCTACGAAGCAATCCGAGTAGACCGAAGCGACTCGAAAGACGGTAACCCGTGGCTTATTAGTCGTGGAGTTAGGAGGAACCACCACGGGCTTTGTATTTACCGTCTCTTGCGCCTTCCGTGGCGCTAAGTCATGCTTGTCCATTCGATCTTTGAGTACAAGCAAACAGACCGACACAACGAGAAGCCACGATGCCATAAGCATGAGCGGCCAAGTGTAGTCTCGATTGTTCACTTGCTCACCTTCTCGATGCGGACCTTTAGTTGATCGCCAGGTTTGAACCTTGATCTGATTTGATCCCACACGGAAATATACTGGTCGCTGGTCAGGTTGTTTGATTCGTCAACCCATCCCTCATACTCCACCACCACCGGCTCAATGGGTTCGGGGCGGTATTCGGTTGCGTCTGACATAAGGTCAATAACGCTTCCGTGGGTTAAAACCTGAACTCCATTTTCAATCGTGAATAGCACATATCCACCACGTCCATGTCCGTATGTGCACCATTGCCAATATCTGACCTTCCCGTCAATGCATACGAACTGGTGTAGTAGTTTTGAAACCCACTCGCAAACCTTCAAGGTAAGTGGCGTAGTTTCTTCGATCTCGCGGGTAACGGTTGCGCCGTCTTTGAGCCATTGGGCTACGGTGGAACGGTCGAACATCGTAGGACATTCCCCGGGCAGGTCTTGAACCCACACATCTCCGTCATAATAAACAGATTCAACAACCAATATCCCGTTAATGACATCGCCCTTCTTAAGCTCTTCGGGGCTGTTGATTGTTACTGCTTGTCGCTTTTTGGTGTTCATAACTCACTCTCCCTTACGTTCTCTGCTTCACCATTGTAAAGCCTGTTCATTAACCCAACGAATGAAGGGTTCTTGATGACTATTGGCTCGCGCATAGTCAATGGTTCACCGAGCACTAAGCCGTTTAAAACTTCTCTCAGTTGATCGCGCATATCTGGATTATCCCAGGGGTATTGGCTCACGCTGGCACCTCCAAGATGAACTTGGTGAGCAGGTCGTATTTGTCTGCTGCTGGCATCGAGGACGCTTCCAACAACGCCAGGTAAGGCAGCAACAGCGTAAACGCTATCGACTTGCTTTGCATACTTAGTAGGTCTTCGTTCATCTCAAACACCCCTGTTCTCTCAGTAGTGCAAGCTCACAAGAACGCTGCGCTGTTCTATCACCGCGAAGATGAAAGAACACGGTCGTATCCTCGGCGTCGTCGGCATAAACGTTGCACGCTACGGTGTAGACAATCGTTCCAATCACGATCTGGTCTCCGTGTTCGAGAAAGACCTTCTCTTCTAGTGCGTTAGGCATTGCCGTCCTCCATCTGGTCATCAGATTCCAACGCATCGTAGGGGGAAGTAGTTGGGAATCCGTTGCGCTCGATACCTCGCCCGGTTTCAGGATCACCCCAATAACCGTTCTCGTCGGTGTCGTATCCTCGTTTGTGCATCTCGTCTATAGCTTGTTTTAGAGTAAGGTGGTCGTAAGTGTCTGGGGCGCTCACAGCGTCACCACCATGAAGCGATGATCTGCGGTCCAGATCGGCGGGGTCGGGAACAGGAAGTTCTTGAGCGCGGTAATCGCGTCTGCCCAGCTGTCGCCTCTATAGATAAGGCGGGTCGGTTCTGTCGTCGGTTGCATCTGATAATCTCCTTTTGGCTACCTGTCGGGTTGGCCTGATAACATTATTGCACAGTTTTGGACAATCTTCACAAAATAATGAAAAAATAATTTATTCGGCGTTTTGTGTGTAATAATGGAGTCATGGAAATCAACATCCTACCGAAAGGACGGCCAAGGGGTAGCAAGTTCAGAGAAATAATTCTGAACGCTTATGCCGAATTGGCATCTTCAGGGCTGCGGCCAACTGCAAAGGACATCATAAAACATGTCAAGAAGACAAAGCGAGTAAAAGTATCTCAACCAACTGTTCAGAGAATCCTGGCAGAAGAGCGAGACAAACAAAAAGCCGAAACCCCGACAGGTTCCGGCTCAGACAAATCAACCGACTTGATTGAATCCTGTGTTCATTGTAGCACAACCTCCGAGTCGGCGTTGGCAGGTGCGGAACCTGAGACCGAGGAGGTCTGAGATGGGCGATAGAGCCAACGTTTACGTGAAAGATCAGTTCATTGAAGGTATTGGCGTATATCTGTACACGCATTGGGGAGGCTATGAGCTGCCAGCCATTGTACAAAAATCACTTCACTCCACCGCTGGAAGGAACAGATGGCATGACTCCGGATACCTCGCAAGAATTATTTTTGGCGAGATGGTAAAGGGCTGCGAGGATTCCGAGACAGGCTTTGGCATAAGCGCCAGAATGATGGACAACGGTTACCCAATCATTGTCCTGTGCTGCAAGTCGCAGAGGTTCAGGCTATGCGAAGCCGGTAAAGAAACAGAGCCTCTTGACGCAACTAACTCATTACCGTTTGATGAGTTCCCTTCTGAATGGCCTAATGAAGATGACGACGAGGTGCCCGCATGACCCCCCTAACAATAGGATTAATGATCGCAATAGGTTTCGCGGTGTTCTTCTTTGTTGCGTGGCTTGTTTCGAGGGTTCAGTTAAGCAAAAGAAATGATGCTTTTGATCGCCTCAGTAATAGCTTTGACTTAGAAGTAAAAAGCGCTAACAGATACCGAGAGGCGGAAAAGGCTTGTAATGGATCGTATGATGCTCTAGCAAAGCGCCTTAGTGAAATTGCAAAGCAACACGCCGAGGAAATCAAGGCACTCGACGCTGGGCACAAGGTGTTCGTAAAGGATCTTAACGAGACGTTTGATAACGAAATAGCCACCCTCAAAGCCTCCCACGAGCAAGCCATTAAGGAGCTCAAGGAAAACCTGCGACAGAAGAAAGATAAGGCAGGCCACTTCACATTCGACGGCAACGACTGCCCGAAGTGTCGCAAAGCTAAAGAAATCAAGGCATCGGTCACCAAGTCTATTGACGACATGCAGAACGCATTGAGGGGGGTGTGATGGCAGAAGCAGGAAAATCCGGAGTCATCTCGTGGAACAAGTTTGGATACAAGTGGAAAGGCGACAGACCGTTTCAGCGGGTAACCACGATCAAGTCAAAGAAAGGATCGGGTAATGCGCTTATAGACTGGGCAGCTAGGATGGTCGCTGAAAGGGCACAGGGGATAGCCGAAAGCCTAAGAGACGGTAGTATCAGCACTCAAGAGGCAATAGTCAAGCTGCTTGACGAGAACCTCAAGAACGCTCACAACGAGACACGCGACAGCGCCGCAGACTTTGGGACGATCTTTCATCACTTCGTTGATAACCTCGCCTCTGGCGACCAAGACGTTTTAAGCGTAGCTGAACAAGAGATCGACCGAGTAGCGATTATCCAACTCGCTCAGAGGTCGGGTATCTCGCTCGACGACGACCGGGGTATTCGTCTCTACGAACAGAAGCTTGATAGCCTCGAACGTGACGAACTCACCGCAATGCGGGAAGCCTACCACGCGAGACTTTGGCCTGACGTCGAAGCCTTTCTGACCTGGCACGATCAGGAAAAGCCGAAGTTTATCCGCACCGAGTTTCAAGTCTTTAACCGCAAATACAACTACGCCGGGTCAGTTGACGCCGACATGGAGCTTGGCGGTTGCCGACTACTCGGAGACCTCAAAACCTCCAAGTCAGTTTACAAAGACTACGCATTACAACTCGCCGCCTATCGCTACGCGGAGTTCATCGGGGAGCCAGACGGCAAAGAATCCCCCGTACCCGTTTACGACACCGGCGCAATCATCCACGTCCGAGACGGCGCGGTCAAGGTCCTTGAAGTAGACTGTGGACCTGGCGCTTTCGACGCTTTCACCGCTTGCTGGCAACTTTACCGGTTCGACCGGTTCCATGCAGAACCCAAAGAGTTTCAGCCACGACTCAACTTAACCGCAAACACGGTTATCGACGCGAGCGAGCTATTTGCATAGCTTCGGTTCGCATAAACCACCCAAAGGAAACACCAATGAGTACCACACATAGCAACACAGTAG
>Ga0172381_10001283_pt1 | contig 29831 bp, 25 predicted proteins | sample Leawel6488metaG_FD_119754 | JGI IMG/M metagenome (GOLD analysis project Ga0172381, IMG submission 119754) | Leachate microbial communities from a municipal landfill in Southern Ontario, Canada - Leachate well 64-88 metaG | ecosystem: Engineered > Solid waste > Landfill > Unclassified | place... | reverse complement strand
GACTGTGTTCGCGGTATTACGAAATTGTTGTTCGCTTGTATAAAGATCGCGACATGTTTGTACTCCGGGCGTAACAATAGTTTTAATGCGCGCCGAATTAAGCGCGTCGCCTTCGTTTGCTTCATCAAAATATCCGCCGCGCAATCCTTTAAGCTGCATAAGCGCGCTATTTGCATCGCGCCCGTTTTCGCGCGATTCGGTAAGAAGTTGCATGCGCAATACTTTAACATAATCTAGACCAAGAATTGTTTGCGGAAATAAAACCGACCATGTTTTACCGTTAGATCCACCGCCGCCAAGTAATACAATAATACGTTGCGCCGCGCATAAATCAAGCCATGTTGATAAATACATTAGCATAAAATCGCGCGTTTCGGGTTCAATATATATATCACTATACGCGCGCATGATTTCACCAACGCGCGCACATGAAGCATCATACGGCGCATAAGGAACGCGCATATATTTTGAAATAAGATAAGGATGTATTCCTTGAATTAATCGCGGTTCAAATACATATTCATGTTGTTCATTAAGATGCGCTAATTCTAGAATGCCATTAGATACGCCAATTACATACGGATCGGTATCAAGATTTTTAACAAAATCAATGCGCATGAACTTTGATATTGCCAAATTAATAATACCGCTAATAAATGGCCGACTATCAAGCGAACGCTGACCAACATTTAATGCTTTCAAATATGATTTAAGCGTTTTAGTGCGATCTGCATCAGCGCCCGGACGCGCATATTCAACAGCAATATGATCTAATATTTCGCGAACCATTGTTTTAATATTAGTATCAATAAGACGGCGTAATGCAAGCGCTTCTGATGTATGGCGCCACTTATACATTTCGCAATCACGAACCTGATCAGTTTCATTTGTAACAAATTCAAACCATTCTCTGGCTATCTTTATATCGGCCGCATCAGGATCAATAGCGATATATGTTCCTGCAATAAGATATAATACTTCGGCGATTACATTATGCGATAAATTACCATGATCTCGGTAAATACATGCGCGCAAATATGATTCCGCGTGATGACGGCGCGCATCATCATATAACGCCGCGTTATCAACGCGCGCCGCTAGTTCAAGCGACCGAAGTGTAACAGCCGATCTAATTGCAATATGACCAGTTACACGTTGCGCGCATTGTGACCAGGTTCGCGCAAATACTTGCGCGTCCCATTTATCGGCGGCGCGCCGACTAAACATTTCGCCAAGAAGCACGTATTCATCTAACATATGTAAACGCGCGCCTTCATGTGTAAGCGCGCATAATACGTTAAACCATTTTGAATAATCTCGCGCCCAATCTTCTGATATTGCAAACAGTAAATCGCGGACATATGCAGCATGATTATCTCGGCCAATTAAATCGGCTAACCGATCCTCGTATGATTGTCTTACATGTTCAATTGAACTACCATCCGTTAATGCGCGTGCGCTAAGTGTTGCAATAGATGCGCGCGCAGATTCTATAATTTCGCGCGGTCCTTTGTGAAGCCATGTACTTTCGCCGCGAAATTGATTAAATGCAAACGACAATGATAACTCATATGACAAATTAATTATATGACCGCCTTCATCAATCGGCGCAGTTAATCCGCTATTTAGTACATCAATAGATAACGGCCGCGATACGAGAGCGCCACTAGGCCAAGACATATTTGCGGCATAAGTTAGCGCATATCGTATGCCGCCTGGCTTGTGTGAACCAAGTAAGAATGTAGGAACATGCGCTGAATTAACATCAACCATTTTACGCGCTTCTTCTGGCGTAATTGAACCTGATGTAAACACGCGCGCAAAGTTCCGTTTAAACGCAACAACAAGTGCCGCGCGTGTTGATTTATCAAACCATATTTCTGGTACAAGCAAATGAATACCGTCCTTGTATGGCGATAATATATTTGCATTTTTGTGCGTTATGCGCGTGCGCTGAATAACAAAAATATGGAATGATTGATCGGCGGCGGCAGATGAATTAATAGATGCTGCGGCATCATCATCGTCATCTGTTGCTGTATTAAGAAGATTAATATTTGTACTTATTTCATTATGGATCATGGAATGAATAGTTTGCGCCAACAGTTGTGCGCTTTGCGTAATAACTAATTGCGTAAATATTGAATTGTTCGGATCATCTTGTTCGCGATCAATATCAATCATAATACCGCGCGGGCCATCAGTTGTACGTTCTAAAATATTTTCATGACAACCGTTACGTTGCGCAAGATCATATAAATCAAAGAAATTTTCAAGATCGATCGCGCTACCAAAATGCGCTTTACTGCCAACAAAATCACCACCGTTTGCTGTAACATGATACTCGGTTATTTCATTATTTAGTCGGATTTTATGATCGCGTAAAAAAACTATAAGTTGATCATGGTAAATACTCGCGTTGGCGATAAGAGGATCGGTAATTTCGCTATTAGATATGGTAGTTTGCATGATTATAAATATTAATCTATATTGATACAAAAAATTTAGATCAAAGAATGCAAATATGAATGCACCCAATGCGCATATTTACGCATATACATTATATTAAACATGTTCTAATTCGGTTATCTTAAATCCAAGTTCATCATATTCGATACGAATATTATTCCACGGTGGCGCTAAAAACGCAACGGCGCGATGCAATTCAAATTCATTATTAAATATATGACGTATGCATGAAAATAGAACGCGCCCGCCATCGGCAATAATATTATTGTAAATAACAGTAATATCATAATATGATCCGTTTTTTGATACAATGTATGCCGATTTCGCGCGATATCTATTAAGCGCGCCATCGTCAATGTGCGATACACATTTACGTATGTTGCGTGCATGATATTTATGTTGCATGCGCCATACAAATGTCATAATTCGCACAATTAATGTAATTATCCAACTATAACAATAATTAAATTTCATTCTTATTTTTGAATGATAGATCGTATAGTATATATTCAATCAATGTCTGATTCAGAAGGCGATAATTTTCAAGATGAGTATGATGAAGAAATTGATGTTATTGATGAAAATGAGCATGAAGAGGAGGAAGAAGAAGAATCAGTATCATCCGAAGGTGAAGAAACAGAAGTAATAACAGATGAAGAAGATGAAGAAACGGAAGCTAATACAATTGCCGCCGCGAGTGTTAAACCGCGTAATTTTATGTATTCTGGCGCCGCGCCAGAAATGCAAGAATGTGAAGAAAATATTATTGTTCCCGCCGATAATCGTCGCACATCAAATATTTTATCGCGCGCTGAATTTACTGAATTACTTTCGCTATCTATTGAGCGTATTGCGCGCGAAGGTATTCGCGGTTCGCTACTTGATACATTGCCGCCAGGCGCAACAACAGCGCGCGAAATAGCAATCGCCGAGATTAATGCGCGGCGCAGTCCATATAAACTTATTCGTATTATTGGCACTGAAACCGATGCGCAAGGTATTACAAAAAAATATGTTGAGCAATGGTCGCCGAATGATATGACTTATCCGCGCACCTATTAATGCATTATAATTCATGCATTATGCACCATGCATTATGCATTATTCATTCATTAATTTTTTGTTTCTGCATGTGATGATCATATTGCGCGCCGCATGCGGCGCATACATAAACAATGGTTGCATCTACTTTGCGCACTAATGTTAAATAACGGCGTTTATACGGGCATTCTTGACAATCATATAATACGCGTTTACCGGCAAAATCATGACCCGCGCGTTCAATTATAATTGCATCACGCATATTTTCGCGCGTATTTGTTTGCGAAAACCATAGCGAATCAGAATCAGAACCATCAATTTCTTGCATACACGTATTACATTTGAACATAATGCGCCTATCATCATGCACATATTTCGTCATGTACCTATCACAATTTGGACAAAACTCCATGGTATATATAATCAATATCGTATTCAATTTCAATCGTATTAATTTGATTAATTATGTCGGAACCCGAAGTAGAACCACGCCGGTATCGCAGGCAACAACCGCGGCGCGAATCAGCGCATCCTGCAGTTCTTGAAGGCGCATATGGCGAGCTTAAAACAACCAGTAATGTTGCACCGCATAAGCCGCGCGGCTGGGATGTTGAACAATATGGACCGTATCCGCCTGAAAATGTTAATGTATATAGCGATTGCAATGTATATGACTTTATCGTCAGCGCGGTTGAAACACATCGCAATATGATTCGGCAAATTAGCGAATTGACGCAAGCGGCGCATAACAAGCCTTCCACTGATTCAATCACAAAACAAGTAAGCGCGCCTCTGCGCGCTGAAATTGCAACGCTTCGCGCTGAAATTGCAAAACTAAACGCAGTTGGCGTTACAATTCGCAATTTCCCTGATGCAGTTACACAAGATGTATCTCATTGCGCAAAACAATACGGTATTAAGAAAAATGATGGCATCTTCTTCATTGCCGGTTGTATGAATGCGCGCGTGCCTGGTTGTACTTATTGCCCGGTTCATGCACAAATTGAAGATTTGGAACGCATTGCAACAACCAATGCATCGTCGGCAGAAGAACATGCTGTTGTTGAACAAGCACCACATGCTGTTGTTCTTGAAATTCAACCACATGCTGCTGTTGTTGAACAAACACCAAAATCCGATGAAAAACGGCACGGCAAAAAGGGTAAAACCGCGTTGTCTTATGCGAATGCGGTTGTAACACCAAATGATAATTAATTATCATATCATTTCATATCATTTTTTTTATCGGGTATTCAATATTATATAAAATTGAAACACATATATCTATAATATTGTTTGCTATCATGCCGGCAGTTCCTCATATCAAAAAACATACAAGCATTCGGCCGTATCCGTCTATAACTCATAACAATATGTTTATTCTTGCCGGCGCGTATAATGAACTACGCGCCGATTATGATGAAACACCAAAAAAACCTATTCAATGGTGCGAACGTATTTATGGCCAATATCCACCACCTACTGCTGAAATATATTCTAACAATGGAGTATATGGATTTATTGTTATTGCTATTGTTCGCCGCCGCAAATTAATCAAAATGCTCGATAAAATGAAACAGCAAATTCATGAAGAACGCGAAATTTCAGCATCACGTGAAGAATATTATCGTGCGCATATGATTATTCAAGAAGAACAACATAATGCAGAATTGCATGCACGCGATGATAGTCATCGCGCCGAATTAAAAATACACGATGATTATTACAGAGATGAATTATATGAAAAAACAATGGAGGTTAACCGACTCCGTGCGATGATACATCATCACTAATTCATATTCATCGTACGATAATGATCTTTTTTGCATATATAAAATTGAATTTATATTATTTATATTATTGTGATAGTAACATAAGCCAATATCCCAATTATGTCGGACGTCGTAGCAACAAAGAAGACGAGGTACGTGCAGAAGAAGCGTGATGAGCACAAAGGACCGGATTACCCTAAAGGCGCCTACAACGAGCTTAAAGCCGGTTTTGGTGAAAAACCGTACTGTCCGCGCAGTTGGGTTGGAACGTATCCGCCGGAATCTGTTGAGGAGTACCTTGAACATGGAGTGTTCGCCTTCATTGTTGAGGCGGTTGTTGTGCATCGCGAGATGCTTGTGCAGATTGAAAAACTGCACCAGCAGATTAGCGACAGCGCCATCGAGAAGGCACGAGTTGTGCAACTTCAAAGCGAAGTGCGCAAACTGATGGACGAGAACGTTACACTGCGCGCGAGTGTATGCCAACTTCGCGTGGACGCCAAAAAGCCGCAAGTAAATGCCCAGGTTATACATGAGTTCCCGGACGCGACCGGCGTAGATCACTGCGCAAAACAAATCAGTATCATTCAACAAAACGGTTCTTACTTTGTGGCGTGCTGCACCGGCATATGCATCAACGGGAGCCCTTACTGCCAAATGCACACGAAATTTGAGGATTTCGAACGCATTGCGCGCGGCCAACCGATGAAAGCACCGGCCAAGGTTGAAGCACCGGCCAAGGTTGAAGCACCGGCCAAGGTTGAAGCACCGGCCAAGGTCAAAGCACCGACCAAAGTTGCGGCCATGGTTGCGGCTTGTCAAACCGAACCGCGCACCGAGCATTCTTATGCTACCGCAGCCAAGCCCGTAGTTAGGCCCCTACCCAAACCCGCAACCAAAGAAGTTAACGTGGTTGATTTCTTCAGCGCAGTTGATGATAGCTGATGATAACTGATCACGCGGCCAAAGAAATCAAATGCATTTGATTTCTTCAACATGGAGGCAAGCAGATGATGGATAGACAAAGATAAAAAAAACATCTTTTTTGCATAAAACATCTTTTTTTTGCATAAAAAAATCTTTTTCATTTAGTTCTACCACGTCCATAACATACATATATCATTAATATCATCGTATATAATGTCAGTAGCAGAATATGTTATATATGGATCCATGAAAATAATTGATAATTTATATAGATGAATGAAATTCAAATTTTAACAAGTGATATTATTATCACGGCCGTTCATTTTACGTTTCCTGATACGTATACGCCGCCGTTAATATATAGCCAATATACTAATGATCAAATGGTATTACTAGATACAATTAAATCAAACGCAAGTAAACCAAACGCAAGTAAACCAAACGCAAGTAAACCAAACGCAAGTAAACCAAACGCAAGTAAACCAAACGCAAGTAAACCAAACGTAAGTAAACCGTTTAGTATCAAATGCGGTGATATTTATTTTAATACAAGTATGATGTCTAAACTTACATCAAAATCTTCATTAAATGACGTAATACCATGCATGATGGTTGATTTTTCAACATCAGCATTTACTATGGATAGTGAAACACGTGCAGGCGGCGTTACATTAAAGCAGTTTGAAATGATCATAATTCATGAAATTACAAACATATTAGAACCAGAAATATCTGAGATATTTAATGATTTTCATATTGATATGTACACATCATACCCAGATAACTTTGATCAATCATCGCGCAATATATATGAAAAATTGATTCATGATAACCGCTATGATTTTTATATTGTTATGTGGTATCTTATTATTATAAAAGGTTTGGTAAAAAATATTGATATTGATATTGCAACCGATTTGCGTTTAGCATGGACAACCACATTTGATCGCGATATTGATTATAGTAATACTATGAATAAATTAATAAATAACAAACCTATACTTATAGGCACTATTATGCATGACCAATTTTCAATACCATTAGCAATTAAAATAATGCCGCTTACTGTTATTGAAAACGTAAATCCGTTTGATATTCGTTATCGCGTATGGCGTGAAATATATACTATTCGGATGATTATTGAACTGTATAAAAATAAGGATCCGTGCGCAGATTATTTCTTAGATTATCATCTACCGTTCAAAATGGCGTATAATGTGGATGCTAATATTTTTGGTAATCCAAATATCATTGCACGATATACAATATCTGATCAAATAATTGAAAATCAAAAAAATATTGATCAAATTGTTAATGATTCATTTATTAGCGGAACAGAAGTTGATAAAAAATTACGAGAATACGCGCAAATAACGCACGAACTATCAAATGCAATAATACAATCGGGAAATTGTATTATTGCACAATCAACATCAAAAATAATAACAAAATTATATAACTATAAAAACATAGAATCATTTAATTATGTGATGTACAGTTGTATGTATGCTCTTATTGTCATACATTGTAGATTTGGTATTATACACGGTGATATGCATCTTGGTAATGTTTGCTATTATCAACATATTACGAAAAAATATCTTATTTATAATGATATTCATGAATATTATCAACAACAAGGAGGTTGTGTTATATTGGATTTTTCGCGGTCAATTATTAATCCTTATCATGTAAGTGCGCAACAATTTACGCAATCAAATTTAGATGTAATCGCCGCTGAACAATCAATACTTATTGAACAATTATATCTGCGCATATATCCCAATGGAGAACTTATTGATCAAATACACATAATATTACACGAGAACTTTGAATTAGGATTTAAAATCATGTCATTGCTAGATATAATTGATATTATTATTAAATTATCACAACAAAATATTAATCAAAGAATCAAATATTATACAAATCAATTTTTAACGTGCGTAGAACATATTATGAAACAATGTATTCAATCTAGGAAATGTGATGATATTGATCCGTTATTTACAATATTGAATGCGCAAAATCATACAACATATCCAAATGTACAAAAAAGCAAATTCAATGTTTTACCATTTACAATTGATGAAAAATTGAATTGATTATAATATATACCACATTAGTAGGCCATGGATTATGAAAATATATATGATGATACATGTGATGATATATATTATACTGATTATTGGTCATTTGACAAATAAGGCATTTAATCATGCGATTTATTAATAATCATCAATCGGCGTTTAATCATTGATCGTTCATATGGCGATGTAACTTGAACGGATGGATGAATAATATTATCCGAACGGTTTTGATCAAATCGCCCAAATCCAATATCATTAACAACACGATACCGCCCAACTGGCGGCAATTCATCATAAGCGGGCGCATATGCATTGCGTCCGCTATTTTGTGCCAATCGGTAGCGCATTTGCGCGTCGTCACGGTTATCTTCAGCGGCAGATGACATTTAGTATTATATAGAATACGCGAACAAAAAATAATGAAATATTCATTATGAATATTTATTCGCAACGAAGAATATCCATATACATCATTTGATGCTGAATAGATGTATAATAATCGCGCAAGTTTGCGCGAACATGAATACCAAAACCGCCGATAATGTTTGCGTGCATAATATCAGTTGATTGCTTATGAACTACCGCGCGAATCATATCAATTACGCGCGCCCATTCATCATCGCCACCAAATAGTTGTCCGCCAATTACATTACGTTCGGCGCTAATGTTTACAATATCCGTGCGCGATGTATTCGCGCGCATATCATTAATTGTAAGATCAACCATTACATCAATAATAAATTCCATTCGGTCGTATATATTTTTTGCATGAGGAAATACCATCAAGTATGTATTACGTGCAACAACCATAAGATAAGCGCGCGTATGCAAATATAAAGAGCGCGTTTCATTTGTCAATCCGCGCACACAAGAAGGAATATCATAATACATTTTTCGCACAAATTCATGCAGCGAACTTTCAAGATATGCATGCCGACCAACACCATTACGCGGTCTTAGGATATAACCATTATTGCATACATCACCGCGCGAACAAATATAATTATGCATTGCACATCGCGATGCGTTACGCATTGTATCGGCATTCGCACATGAATTTGCGCGCGGTAGCGGCATGTATCGTTCTATTTTTTGATCAGATGAATTTACATCAGGCCCGCTAATTTGTATCAATTTGTATTTAGCCGGATACATCGGTTGAAAATCGGGAGTTGACATCAAGAAACAATAAACTTCATTGGTATCAAGATAATTATCAAGAATGATAGGCCTTATTGCAAATATATTATATAGCGTTTCCATGAATTGTTCCATATATGTAAGATTACCAATCCATTTTAGATTTGATACATCATAAGCGCGCGCTGTTGCCATCATCCAACGCTTTTGACGTTCAGAATAAAATAGCGATAGTCGCGTAGCATCGGCGGCGGGCCAGATATCATAATCATTAATATTCGCCAAACAATATGATACAACATCATCATCGCGCGATACATCCGGTTGCGGCATTACAACAACTTTATAACCATTAAGTGCATCAATAATAATTCCACTAATTGATGCTTTCTTATCAATAAGAACGATATAACCATCGGTTAATCCGTTATAATGAACAGTAAATCCATTATTTGTAAACAATTCGCTAACAAGACCAATAGATTTATCATCAAATATAGGCCATTTTGTACGAATATCATTCAATGTATCATCAAGGCTTGTAATAGCAACGCGTTTCATTTGCGAACGTGTAATCTTCAAAATCCCTCCGGCATGAACATTTTTTGACATTTCTAAAAAGCACTATCTAACTTATATATAGATGACGACTACTACTCAATATAATTCAGAATCTATTATTCAAATTCAAGACAATCAAAAGTCGCAACATAATACAGCGGCGCCAGTATCAATTGAAGTATTCAATAATGATACTTCAAATATTGATATTTTTGCAACACCAACCGCTGAAAGCGAACGTTTGTTAACCGCCGATACTGGCGGCAATGTAGAAATGGCGCGCAGATTTGCAGAAACAATAGCGCGCGCATCACACGCGCGCAACATGTTTCGGTTGCAAGAAGGACCCGAACTTTTAGCGCGCCAGATCATTATTATCGGACAAGATAATCGGCTATTTCCAGGACGTATAGTCATACCTTCATTGCGTATTGATCCAAATGCGCCAGATGTAATTGCGCGAATTCGCGCAACTAACGCACAACAAATTGTACGCGGTAAAGTTATTCGCGCGCGGGTACGAGCGCGCCCCCGCATAGAATCATCAAAGCCAGTAATTCAACAAAAACAATCAACAAATGTTACACATAAGGGTTTAACAACTCATATACCCGCGCGTATATGGTATAATATTGTACAGGATCATGATCGTGATCATAGTATTATCGGTTCAACATCCACAGATATTTCATATATTATTAAATCAATCGCGTTATCATCGTTAACAAAAAATCAATTTGATACAATTACTGATATTCATGTTTCACAACACGCGCCGTTTCAAGAATATATTCGCACAATTAACCAAACTGATACAAATAAATTATCATCATTAATGTACATATATAACTATTTGCGCATTGTACATAATCAATTTATAACAGCGCGGCCATATGTTCATGGCGATTTTGAATCATGCGCGTACGATTCAAAATCAGATGGCGCTGAAACTATTGATCTAATACCAAGCGAATTAACTGATTACGCGGCACGCGTATCACAAATCGCATCTTATTTTGATATCGTACCAAATTATACAAATTTAACAAATATTGCAGGCGATTTCATGTTGCGCGGCGCATATAAAATTTATATTGCTGCAATGTTGTATCCAGATGATCATACATTAAGCGAATTAATTACGCAAATAAGATGCGCGGCGCATAATGTAGTAAGCGCGCGCGATAACATTGTTAATATGCAGCATACGCATGATCGTTTGATTATCCTATCGCGAATTATATCGCAATTTACACATAAGAAAACAAACATTGTAATCGGTAAATCTAAACGATCAGTTCGCGCTATTGCAAGCGAAGATGAACTTATGCAAAAATTAAACGCATCAGAAATAAAATTAGTTCGCGCGCAATTTGATGCAACTATGCGCGCAACATCACAAACATCACAATGCGCACATTACAATGCGATTTCTCAATTACGCGACGCTGTAAGTATTTCATCAATTACGCGCGCGATTGAACGCATTACATTATTTATGCCAAGTAAACCAAAATTAGATACATACATTATATGCGCGCGTTGTTCAGAACCACTAATTTGTCCACATGTTCTTGTTCAATATCGCGCGACCATGGCGCGATCAACGCCGGCCGTATTGCGCGACGCACTTATACCGTTTGTTGAAACGATTAGTAATCCGCCGACATCTTATTGCAAAATATGCGCAGAAGTATTTGATACAACAGTTGTAACGCATGATGATTTTGCGCGCGTTGAAATGGAAAATGAAGATCTTTCCGATATCATATTTCATGAACTTATTGTATCGCAACGATACTTTCGCGCGCGCCTCGTTCTTGATCAAGCATCTTTCTTGCGCGTTATATTGCGCCATATTTATCCGTTTATTGAAGTAATTCGCAATAAGTTAACCATTATGCAAACAAGTACACTTGCAGAATTAAATGCGAAAACGCGCATATTTTCAACAATTTATATCTTTGCCGATTGCATAATTAATATGAACAAATTAAACATAGTGTTTGATGGCAGCCCAACTAATACAAAAATAGCATACATGATAAAATACGCGGTTGATAAAATCATGTCAATATCAAGCGTTCCATTATCTGTTGTTCCCGGGTTTACACGCGAAGTTATTAATACAAACATTATTACCGCGATAACACAATTGAATAAAGTTGCTAGTATTATTACAACCGAAGAACCGCGTGATTACCGATCGGTTCTTCAGTATGATCCTTTATTTGCGCTGATATATTTTAAGTATTTATCACGGCCAGCAAAAGGCCGTACAAATTCAACAACATATCAACGCGCGATATTTACGCTAATGAAACCCGATTTTGTTGCAGATAATATTTATACCGAACTATTTGCAAAACTACCAAAAAAAAGCGGCGATCTTGTTAGCGAATTGCGCGATTGTTATGAACTGCGCGAATACGCTTATCCGATATCTGGCGAAAACATTCCACAAGCGATCATAAAGTTGCGCGCGCGGATTGAAGCTCGCCGCGCAAAGATGCGCGCAAAATATGATACAAAAATAAGTAAACTACGCATACCGATAATTATGATATTACGCGATCCAAGCACGCGTTTCAATTATAATATTCTTGCACCACTTAACACAGTATACGATATTCAAGGCCGACTTCATATATGGAGTATAGCGATTGTTGACGGTAAAGAATTATCTATTCGAACACCGGGCTTATTTGCGCGCGAAAATAATAAACTTGTACATATAATTTCAGCATATAAATGCGAACGTTGTGGCGCAACAACGAGTGACGCGCCAGCAACCGTTAAAGAGATAGCGGCAATTGCGCATTCGATTGAATCGCGCGATAAACTTGCGAACTTTTATCAATTTTATGAGGATCGGTGTCCAATTAATGGTATACATGAATGGAAATCAGATAAATGTAAAAAATGTGGGATTACAACTGAAATTGCACAATCACTTGATATTAATTTTTATGAAAAATATGCAAAACAATTTGCAGATATGAGTTCATACAAAGTAGTAAATCATATTAACAAGAATGAAAACACAAATGATTTCGCGCCGATTAATGCAAATAATACATTTGCTCGCAAATGTATTGATACGAAAAGCATATGGATATTTGATTACGATATTATCATAAAAACCGCGTTAACATTTAAAATTGATCGGCGCGATATTATTATGTTTGGCGCAAAAGAAGATGTTTCACGCGCAGAAATGCAAGATGAATCATATGTTCCGCTTGTACCGCGATCGCGCGATGATATGCGCATCCGATATATTCGCGCGCGCATACTTGATGTAATAATCTATTATAGCGCTTTATTTAACGCACAATCAAATGAACGTATACGCATTAAAACAGTTGCAAATATTATTGAATCTATTTACAAAGCGGTTAACATTACGGGATTAAATATCAATATTAATAAAACAAAACTAAAATTACGCCCGCTTGCCGATATCATTGCGTCCGATGATGATCTCGGCGCGCTTATATGTTCATCATCTCTTAGCAAAGATGATAACGCAATTGCAATATTTAACATAATTATTACACAATTTGCAAATAACCATAAACCACAAGAAATTGTTGATTTTTATATTGAAACATTATGTAAATTACTGTTGGCGATATCATCAACAAAATTAGAATCAGAATCAAATTCAGAATCAATTTACAAGATATTTTCACGCTTAGTATGGCTTAAATTTATTGAATTTGATAATATTTCACTAAAACATGAACATTATAATGCAATTATTACTGATGGCACAAAATTAACCGACCTAATGCCGGATGAAGATGATGAAACTGGAATTGATGATAATATTAGCGCGAGCGATCCATTTTCAATAGAATCATTTGATATTGAAGATAATGATGCGGATGAACCAGTTATACGTATGGGTAATGATATTGGATGGTAACTAAATATAACGATATTAACTAAATATGACGATATTAACTAAATATAACAATATTAACTAAATATAATGATACGATATTATCTAAATATAACCAAATTTATGATTTTATCTAATATCATATCATATATTTTTTTGAATCAACATTCATTATTTAAAGTACAAGATATAAATAGAACTAAGAAAATTGAAGGCATATCTTAATTTATATAAACAATAAATTCATGATCGCCTCTAATTTTTCTAATGTTCACGATATAATAAATGTATGTCAGGATTGTAATGTATCACTTGAAATAAGAAGCGATGAATACATTTGTCCTTCATGCGGCCGAATTACACCGTATCTTGATGGTTCATTTGGGCATGATACATCGCGCGATGGTAACAATCATTGTCATTATAATAGTTGCGCAAGCGATCCGTTACGCGAATTATTTGATAACATTATGTCTATGCTTGTTACGCGCTTTGAAGCATATAATAAAAAAGATACACCCGCGCCACCAATATCTATGGCTACAAATGTTGCGCAAATATTTGTTGAAATTCAACGCAACGCAGTAATTAGCGGCCATCCAATTGCGCGCCGCGGCGACGTACGCGATGAAATATTAGCACTAATCTTGCTATCCGAATGTCATCGCGCGCGAATTAATGGTTCATTATCGCCCACAATTCGCATTCGCAAATATGATATTACGCGTATGCTTGGATTGCGTACAGATGGATTTGCGCGCGGTAAAGAACAATTACTAAATCAGGCCGAAATTGGTAATATTGTTATTGATACCGATCACGAATTATATAAAATGCGTATAAGCGCAATATATGATAAGTCAATCGGCGTATACATTCGCGAAAATCATGCTGATCTTGAACCAATGTTAACCGCGCATCACTTGCGATTTATTCGTAAAGTAATTATGATATCAGTTGCATATGGTATAGGTAATCGCAGTCAAATACAAAGTCGTATTGTTGGCGCTATTTGGTATATCATACGTACAGTTGGTTATCATTATTCGGCACAACTTCTTGAACAATCAACTGATGGTATTAAAAGCGGTACATTCAGTAAATTTACGCGTATACTTTCACAAAATGCAACAATGCGCGCAATTTCTGATCTATATTTTATATCAATTAATGCATAATGCATAATGTATAATGCATAATGCATTATGCATTATACATTTTTTTGTAATTGAAATCAGATCAAACCTTATTATACATGGAAGGCTCACATCAATATGATAACCTCACCGCGGCGCCATTTGTAGTTGGCGCGCAAATCGCACGCGGTACATTTTGTCGGGTATATGATACCGATATTTCGCAAGATTCACCGCAGATTTTGAAAACTTATAAAATACATCGGCAATTTGCGCGCGCATATCGCGCATCATCATGTATATCGGATGAATCGCATAAATATATTGAACATATCATTAGTTATGGCGCTCATGTAAATACGGATGCTGATACATTTATGCCGCGCATCACAATTTATGCAATCATTCCACGTTTTGAAATTCGTCTATCTGATCATCTTGAACAATGTATTCGCGCAACAAATGAAGGTCTACCCGCAATATGCGTAATTCATTTCGCCCGCCGCCTGTTTAAGGCGCTGCAAGAACTCGCTAACTCAAATATTGTTCATTGCGATATCAAACCTAGCAACATTATGATTCGCGCGCCGCCGGTATACACCGCAACATCGATTACATCATTTGAAACAGTTCTTTGTGATTTTGGCTCGGCGCGATTCATTAGCGATAGTTCGCGCGAATATTGCAAACCCGCATCGGTTGGCACTGTGCCGTATGTCGCTCCTGAAATACTGTTGGGTAAAAAATTTACATATAGCGCTGATATTTGGTCAGCGATGCTAACTATTTTTAATGCAATTACTAATGATTCTCTAATTGATGTGTATAATACATGTAATCTTTCATACGGTATTGATATTGAATCGGTATGTGCACGCGATGAAGATGAAGATTCGTCGTGCGATGAAGATGAAGATTCGTCGCGCGATGAAGATGAAGATTCGTCGCGCGATGATGAAGATTCGTCGTCTGATGATGAAAATGTTACACATGATATAACATTTGATTTGATGTATGCGCATGTATTGATTCTATATCGCCTTATTGGTGCGCCGCCTGAATCATTTTGTAATATGGCAAAAGATTATTATAATAATGGCGCACCGCGTTATGCGTACGATTTGCCGCAAGGTACAATTTCGCAATTCTTGCAAGAAAACTATATTAATTTGAATGTAACGCAAATGCAAGAAATTGAACGTTTCCTAACATTGGGAATCAAATATATGGAATCGGATCGCGCGCACATTAATGTAATCATGAATCATCCATTCTTGCGCAGTGTATCTAATAAGTAAAACAATAAATAATGAATAATGAACAATGAATAATGAATTATTCATTGTTCATTATTCATTATTCATTATTCATTATTTTTTGCATCAAAAAAATCGGATTACTCCGATAATATGCATAACTAATATTAGTTATGCATATTATATCGCCTAAACGTTTGTCGTATAAAAAGAACGTTGTAGCGTAGGTCTATCCCAGCATTTGCGCTCATGGTAACACGCTAAATAATATCTACGACTTAATTTAATATCAATGCCGGTATGTTATACATGATAATATTTAATACAAAAAATAAAGCATCATTATTTATTGTTGAAGTTCATCATCAACATCAGTAGATGCATTGTCATCTTCATAATTATCTGGATCACCGTTTGATTCGACGTCGGATTCTTCTTCCGGCGCAGCTGCGGCCGCAGAAATTGTAGCGTCTAAATGTTCCACAATCGGCGCGTGATCTTTATGTAATTTCGCATTCGCGCGCGCTTCATTCTTGCGGGTTGCTTCAGTTTCAACATATTCTGCGCAATCAATAACCATACCCGGCATGTTTAATATCATGCAACATAATACGGGTGTAATTTTTGGAAATCGCTTTACTGTAATCATTGTAATTGCAACATATTCTACAATTGATTTGATCGCGTTTTCCATAACGTCAGATATTTTAGTAATTATATCGCGCGAACACGTTCTGTCAATATTAACAATAAGTTGAACAGGATACCCACAATCATCAGCCATAATTCTTTCATTACGCGGTTCGGGTATACTTTGTAAATCATTATCATCATGGTTTTTCATATGTTGAATAATAACAGAATTAAGCCGAATCATAACATTAATCAATTGTCGCGGCATAACTGGTATCCAATATGTACCTTTTACTGCAGTATTATTTGATAAGAACGTAGCATCATCAATAAGTGATAATTCAATGTTTTTACCACGCGCGCGATATACTAATTCTTCATCAACATTATCGGCATAATCATTAAATACGCGTATAAGTAACATATTCATGTATTCAGTCATACATCGATCAGCAGCGAATCTCTTTGTAACAGCAGGCATAACACCACGTTTAGACATGATATACAAATAATCTACCGATTCAATTTTATTGTATCAATATAATGTTTGAACTAATCGCGCGTATTATTGTAATTATTGTATTATTTTTTATATCATTATTTACATATGCGCCTAATACATTTAATCGTAATTCGTCAATAATACGATACGGTAGTTCTAATGAACAAAGATTGCATCGTCATCGTAGATTCCTAACGCGCCGCGATGCATATGAAGAAATTATATCGCATAAACATCAACCATTATGTATGCGATATAATGATATTCCCGCGCAATTAGCATATATTCCTACAAATGATTGTATATTTGCGCCAAGATCTAACGCTCAAGTAAGTCAATTTTTATCAGAATTACAATTTTTAACCGATTGTAACGCAACCGATCAATACATTGTATGTATAAGCGCGTTTAATAACAATTTATTGCGATCATTGTATCCGCGCGCTCATTTCATTATAATGCAATCCGATGATGATTCGCATGAACATTATAATCTTGCAAAGTATGATAACGATCATGGTCTTATCGCAAAAACTATATTTTCTAGCGATAAATTGGTACATGTTATTGATGATCCTTTCTCTGATGATTTTGCGCGCGCGATTGGCACATATTCGCGCGATAATGTATTACTTATTGTTAATTTAGATTCAGGCTCAATGGATCCACTAAACTCAGATAATGAACTAGCGTACAATAACGCACGGCAACACATATGGGCGCATTATATTAAGCCGCGCACTTGTATGCTTAAATTTAGCGTTCCGAGTTCAATTGTACAATTGGATGAATATTCGCAAGTATTCGCGCAATATAAAACATTATTTAACATTACAGTAAAACAAGATTGTAGCGAATATCAATACATACGCGCGGATCATATAAATTTGCAGGCCTTTGCTAGCGCAAATTCAAAATACGCGCAACTGATTACACAATCATTAAATATTGAAACTTATGATGCATCCGAATGGGAATCTAAAATGGCATATTATAATGCAATGCGCGAATGCGCTTTCTTTGAAAAGAGAAACGATTATATGTTCGATGGATGTCATGATTGCGCAATGATGTATAACATTTTGAATCAACATTGTTCATCATGCGTTCAGGATATAATTCAAAAATTGGGTATTCGTAACCATCGCACGCGTGATCTTAATATTCCATATAAAAATACTAAACAGATATTAGACGATCAACGCTCAGATAATATTGGAATAATTGAAGGTGGTATTAATAATATTATAATGAATACATATCGTGAAACTTTTGATTATATTTTATCAAAGCCAAATAATCATCCTCATTATACGCATGTCGATGATATAGAACGATCATTACGTTATCAACCCACTAATTTTGATAGACAATCACTTCATTATGGCCAATTAAAACTATTCCTAGCCTGTATGCAATTTCTTAATGAGTCAATGTTAATAATTAATAGCATAAATCATGATCAAATTACTTGGCTTATTTATGCTGGTTCCGCGCCAGGTAATGTACATAACATTATTGCAACATGTTGGCCAAACATACGGTTCATTCTTATTGATCCAATGTCGCATGATATATATGAAGATCCAAAACGTCTGTATTATAGGTATAATATTCGCGAAGAAGGTTTACATAAGAATAGATCATCAAATCAGTTTATTCATGTTGCGCACTCTGATGGTTCAATTGAAGATAATCATCAGCGCCTCACGCCAATTGAAGATCCAATCACAAATGCCAATGATATTGTGCGCACAATATTTGCACATCCCGAATACACTTTTCATATTATTGAAGACCTATTTACGGATGATCTTGCACATGCGTTTGGCGAATATGCGTTATCAAAAAATACATTATTTATGTCGGATATTCGCACAAGTTTTGAAGGCGGCGTATCTAATATGGAATATAATGATGAAAAAAGCCCTAGCGATTTTGATATTCTTATTAATAACGCGCAACAACATATTTGGACTGTTTTCATTAATCCGGTTGCATGTATGCTTAAATTCCGCACACCTTACATGAACGATGCTGATAAACTATTTATAACAACTTATCAAAATAATCCTTGGTTTGTTAGTGTTATGCATCAATATCAAACATTATTTAATGTAAATTTATTTGAACAATACAACAATGGCGCATATTTGCATATGCGTCCTACTCATATCAACGTTCAAGCATTTGTTGGTGGTTCATCAACTGAAACGCGGTTTGTTGCATTTCGTAAAAACGGCGATTATAACGAAATTAAGACATTTAATTCACATGACTGGGAAAATACGTTTGCATACTTTAACGTGGTTCGCGATTATGATTATTTCAATCATCCGTATTTGAATAGATCACTCGGTATTGATGGTTGTCATGATTGCGCGCTAATGATGTCTATTCTTGAACAATACTGCATTTTACATAATAAACCACCATCGTTTGCAGTTAATATTATACAAAGACATATGAACATTCTTCATCGTTACCTTATTCAACAAAATCATGGGCGGCGCTTTAAAAAATGGAATGTTAACATGTTTATTGTTTCACAAAAAAATATTTACAATAAGACCACACAATAAAGATAACGTAACTATGAAAAGCGTTAATAAGATAATTTTGCGAAAATAATATAATTATTGTGTAATATCAAGTATGGCGCATATCTTGCGCTCACTTTTACACCAAATTGATATTTTTTTGCCAGAATGTGCGCGCGATACCCAATACGCATCATTAATTGCAATATCTTCATCATGAAGAATTACAATAATACTAGTAACATTACGCGAGAATACTTCGCGCACTAGTAATGTAACAAGCGATCGCATACCAATAGCATTATACACAATAATATCGGCAGTTGATGAAACATCGCACATCGTTAATGGTAATGCGCTAATTTGTTGTTTATATTCATTAAATGAATCATCATTGGTAATTTGCGCAGTATTAGTATATTCAATAATTGTATTCTTGCGCGAACTAACCGTTAACGGCGCAACTCGTACAACAATACGCAATACAATTCGGCGCAATGGCGCACAACATATAATTCTATGCAGCGGTGATGATTTAATTGTATTTAACTCGGTTTCAGTTAATGTATAAATAGTATTGACCAATGAATCTATTTGCGCTCGCGCGCCATGAAATGTACATTCGCGCGCTATTATTTTGCGCGCCGTAGTTCGCGTTAATTCGCGTAGTATTCGCGCGCAAATACATAAAAATAATGTAATTTCGCGCGCGAAATCAATTGACCAGCCGTATTGCGCAACAGAATTTGCAACCCATAAACTAATTTTATTCATATTGCGCGCGTTATATTATATTATATCATATAAATTCAAACGCCGGCGCTATTCCATGTGGATATATTGCAAATATTTTAGTCATTTCTAATTTGTATATTTCATCAACGCGCACGATAACAATAGCATACATTTTCATTAACACGTGTGTTGCTATTACAATGAAATCATCGTTATCTTGATGACGTTGTCGCCGCGGCGATGGTAAACCAAATTGATGATTAAGCGTTGGAATAATTGATCGTATTACCCCGCGCTGTTGTATAATATTTGATTCTACATCGCGTCTTAATACAACATTACGGTCAAATACATCAGTAAATCCAATAATTCGCACGCATAAATTTACAACACGATGCGCGCTATAAGAATATGGAAAGTTAAGTTCTTCACTATTCATTCCCGCGCGCTCAACCGCGCGCATAGCAATTAACGCGCGCTCAACATTACCCTCGCGCTTACTAACGGCATATAATAATCGCACGTTACTAAACGCATTCATGATATATCGCGGACCAAATGTTTTTACAAATGTAGCAGTAATATCACAATTATGCATTTGATATAACTCGCGCAACTCATATTTGCGCATTGACGCGATTGTTTCATCATATTCTGCGGTATCTGTTGTATCAAGCGTAATTAATGATCTTTCTTGAAATTTCATATATTCTTCACCAACTATATCGTGTGCGTTAACAATACGCAATGCATTTGATTCAATACAATCACAAGCCGTATCTTGATGCATTATATTCATATCTGAAATAGCATTAACACTCAATTCTCGCGCAAATAAGGTCGCAAATATTGCTTTTGATAATTGTTCACATTTAGCACCAGTAGGTTGAATCAAACGTATTAATTCGCGTGTTATGTTATTGCGCGAACGATTACGAACAATTAAATTTTGAATACATAACTCGGCGTAATCTGTATCGGGAATTGTCGGTAAACCATGATCATCAAATTCAATTACAAATGGCGATCGCGTATCAATAATCATATCTTTGCGCAACCGTAATGCAAGAATTAGATCATCGCGCGTTTCTGGAAACACGCTGCGCGATGCCTTAATGCAAATAAACGCGCGTTTCTGCGATATACCGCGAATGCGACCCATCATTTGTATGCATGTTTGTGCGCAACATGATTCATCTGTAAAATAACCAAAGATATAATCAAAATGCGCGACTTCAAACGATACACCCGCTGTTATAGTTGGCGTATATATTAGCACATCACACTTTGACCATGATGCGTTAACATCTGCAAATGAATCGGCCTTAAGACGCGCGTTAGTTTCTGCGCAATACATTTGTACTGTTCGCGCGCTTCCACGAAGTTTAGTTTCAAGCATTTTACGTAATATATGGCCCTCATTCGCATTATTCGCACAAATAACTATGCGCTTATTTTGCGATAAACATTCGTCAATAGTACATAACCAAAGCGGTACAAATGATGTAAAATAATAATTCCAATCACTCGCATTTTGATTTATGTTATGCACCAAATATGAACCTTCAGTTCCACGTATTCGCGCAACAATTGCGTATGTACGTTCGCTGATATGCGCGTCAAGAATAATAACTCGCTCACTCATTCGTAACAACCATTGAAATACTGCAAAGTTCATCATTTGATTAGCACTAAGTCCTGAATTAAGTTGCTCAATTATTGATTCAATTTCATCAAGCACCAATAACGCAGGCGCGCCCCACCGCTCGGGCACAATACGATTTAATGATTCAACTTGAACAATCATACGATTACAGCATAATTCGCCTTGAATTGTCATATATGATGTAAAATCATCAAATTGCGTTGCGATTGCGTTTGTAAACGCGCGCCGAAATGATACAAATAACGCATGCGCGTCGCCGTCAAGTATATCATTAACATAATGTCGTAACTCCTTTGTTTTACCAATTTTCATTGGCGCATGTACAAACAAAGTTCGCGGTTCACGCGGATATGGTCTCATCCGCGGTTCATCATATTGCTCTACGGAGTTTACATATTGCTGATCTTGTAATAATGGTTGAACTTGTTGTAATTCTTCAGCGATATCATTATTAACGGTATCAAGAATGCGTCGCTCAGTAGAATTATTTTTGCGGCAATATTCAGTATAAACCGTTGAACCATTTTGTTCGCTAACACATATCATAACAGTATTATCATGATCATGCGTGCGATTACATATTGTGCAATATGATGGTTGTAATCGGTCAAATAGAATAAGCGAACCGGTTGCGGATCTAATGCGATGTATACCAGGCCCATGCGCATTATCGCATAATACACGCGCATGATTAGTAATACTTATATCCATATCATATTCATGTTCATGTTCACATAATTTACTTCCGTAATCTTCATATAATTGCGCGCACATGATCGCAGGCGCGACCGGGCAAAGCGTGGTTACAAGTGTATCCCATAAACTGCAAACGCGATTGCGAATCTTTTTTACGCGTATTGATCCTGGTTTAACACAACCTAATATTCGTAAATTATGTTTTGTTGCATATATCGCGCGATCAATAAGCGCACTTTCTTCATCATCTAATCGTTCTGCAATACGATGCGCAAACTCACGCGCGATTGTATAATGCGGCACTAATCGCGTAATAATGATATGCGCCGATAATCGGCTATCTTCACGCGCATCAATTGATTCACAAATAATAATATCGTTCGGCATGATTGTATCATTGAACATATCAAAATATGTATCGCGCGCGGCATCAACAATCCGATCGCAACATGAACGAAACCAATTACACGCGCACTCGAATGATCGCGCGCGCGGCATTGGTTCATCAAAATCAAGATCTAATGCAAGTTTATGATCGCGGGTTCCAACAATTACTTCTGAAAAGTTGCGCGCAATATCGCTTAATGACGCGGCATATTGTTCATATTGCGCCACACTATCGCGATGCGTTGCTCCGGCAAATTGTAAAAAATTAAGACCCGTAGGCGCAAATACAATAAAGTTGTTAATATTGGTTGGTATTAAATCATAGCGCCCATATGTAGCCATTATGTATTAGACAATAGAAACTTCATTTTTATCCTGCAATCGCGCAATTGCAATATCACAAGCGTTTGCCGCGATATCGCGCGCGCTTTCATGATTTTGTACAATATTAGGTGTTCGATGTCTTCGCTGTCTTCGTCTACGTTTACCTCGGCATATTGTTATACTTATTGCCGCTAAACACATCGCAAAACAACCAATAAACATTACAATCGATACCATACCCGCACGTATTATTGCACCATCAATCGCATCTACAGATTCAAGCATCACGTGTATATATTCGTCCACTTTTACCAATAAAATACTCATTAACACTAACTCCCATTAAATCGTTCCAAGAATATATTGATTCGCTAACAATATGAAGCGGTTTAAGATCCATTTTTGCTCTTAATTCATTCCAATATGATTCACATGCCGCGCGAAATATAGCGAATTGTTGTTTCAATCCGCGCGCGCAACGTTCATTCGGTACAGTATATTCGGGCACAGCATCACATGGATTAACATCAAGAAATAAATGTATTTTTGCCGATTCGCCATTAATTATTATTGAATCATCAGATATTACAAGTTCACCGCGTTTTTTCAATTCATCTGTAAGTTCAGCTTCAAGCTGCAGCGCAATAGCTTCGTTACCACATGCGCGTTCATTGTATGCATACGCCTTTATCATCGTAGAAGCAACTAATACACGTGCCGCTTGGATTCGGCATTGTGCAGCTATACTTTTATCCGATCCATTTACGCGAATAGTGTTCATTAAATATACTAATCAATTATATAGATAGTTTTACATTTTAATGCAAACTGAAAGTACACCAACAACGCCCGTTACGCGAACCGTAATTGTGTATCGTGCAACGGATATGTTTCAATGCGCGGTTGCCGCGGTTATGCATACAAAAAATATACGCACCATTTGTTGGATTAACAATAAAGATGATAAAATGAAAGAGTTGCGCGAAACTATTTTGAGCGATAAACCACATAATGTCATATTTTTCGATGATAAATGGCCACAAAATTTGATCAATAGTATGCGTATGATAAACCCCGAAACCGCAGATAAGCCCGATGAAACCGCCGACGAGGTTAAGCCCGATGAAACCGTCGCCGCCGACGAGGTTAAGCCCGATGAAACCGTCGCCGTCGCCGAGGTTAAGCCCGATGAAACCGTCGCCGTCGCCGAGGTTAAGCCCGATGATTTTGAACCAATTGTTGATGAAGTTGTATTTCCAATTATTGTTATGTTGTCTGCGCAAAATGAAACAACCGATAATATTGTTAAACTATGCCCGCGGGCTTTTCGCGCATTTATTCCATGCGATAATGTAATATCAGCAGAAATGATCGCAGATTACATGTTTACAGCAAAGTTTCCAAATGAATTTGAAAATTTTGATCAAAATGATGCAAAAATGTTTGTATTGGGTTTGCGCGGATCAACTGGATCAACACTTCAAACATATACTTATATTCGCGATATTGTATCAAATTGGCAGCAAGTTATGGTTCCTGAACAGCTTATTACATATGGTAAAGTTGTTGCAAACATTGGTTCTACAATTTCAATAGATCATCATAAGTTGTATTCGCATATGTATCATATTCCGCGATCAAACGCAATATTTTCAACATGTAATCAACCATCCGATGAACAATTTGTAAACATATGCTTCGTTGAAGCGCCAAACCAATATACGCGTGCACATCCAAAAAAGGATATTGATTTCACAATCGGTTATAATATTGATCATAATAATGTTACAATCCAGATTGTTTTGCCAACGGATAATGAATCATCATTTGCACAAAATTATTTTAACAGTATTGCTGTTAGTGATAAAACAATTGATGGTATAATGTATGCAACTATTTCGCGCGATTCATGGTTTACATATGTTGATGCACTTGATAAAATTATGAATGATCTTTGTGCTGTATGATCTTGTTACATATTTATTCTATTATTTTTTTTGTTACACGAATTACAATATTCAATAATCATAATATAGTAAAGTATCATTCATAAAATTGAATCGGTAAATCTTACATTATAAACATGGCAGCATCAATTGCACAAAGCAACATCGAACTTATGGCACGTATCCAGGCGCTTGAAGAAAGCGACACTGCTACAAAAATGCGTATTGAAACCCTATCGACGACGCTCGCGTCGCACGCAGAACTTATCAAACGTATGCAATCAGAAACAACCCGTACGGCTACCAAGCCGCGCGCGGCCACCGCCGCATCGGCAGCATCAACGACGCCGCGCGTACGCGCGCCGCCTGCGCCAAAAAGCCCACGCGGTATGTTTGCAAATGATTGGGTTATTTCTGAAGATATGCATAATGAATATAATGATATTATTGAATTGCTTACAGCTAAACCGCCAATGGATCAATATAAGGCGTTTGCTGTTAAGTATGCAAATGCAATGAAAATGCCCAACGGCACGCCCGAAGAAAAAAAGAAACGTGGCGTAGCAATTTCATATGTTATTTATGATTCGGTTATGATTAATACGCTTGATGAACGTATTGCTATTATCAAAAAGAAGTTTGATGATTGTATTGAAGCAAAACGCACCGCGACCCCAAAGCGCGGCGCACGCGCGACATCAACGACTCGCCCAATTATCGCGGCCGAAGAATTGATTGACGATGGTGATGCACCATCTGATGATTCGATTATCGCTAGCGCAAGCACAAGCGCTCCGACTGCAAAGCCAACAGCGCGCAAACCGCGCGCTACAATGGCCACAAAGCCGCGCGCACGTAAAGCCGCCGACGCCGATAAATCTGCAAATGAATGAATGAATGAATAAATAAATAAATGAATAAATTTATTTATTTATTCATTCATTCATTCAATGTACGCGCAATTTGATCACGCATCGCATCTAATTCAGATGCGGTTAATGCACACATTGGTTGATCCTTTTTTTTGCTACGTAATGCGACCGCCATTGGTTCATAAGTTCCAACATAAGTTAATGGAAATATAGTTGAACCTGAATCTTGCGTCATTATCCAGTCAAAGAAGCGCGCACCAATTGTTTTGAGATATTTAATGCGCGAATTCATTGAATCGCGCACATCATCATCGCGCGCACTACGCGCGATAAAGTTCAACGCCCAAACATCAATAAATATAAAATATAATACGCAAAACGGAGAGCCTATTTTTGCCGATTGTATTTGTGTATCATTGTAATCTTTATTAATATGATCATAATCGCGTTGATGATTATGATCATAATCGCGCTTCTGACGATCATCGCGCTGACGATGTTTAGGATGTCGCCGCCGATGTTTCGCTCCTACTTTTGAATCTTCATTCCATTCATTGTATGATACCGGCATAAATGATAATGCGTTAAATATGTCGCCAACAAGTTTTTTATCGTCATGAATTATCATTTTACGCATTCGTACTTCATTCGGCAGTCGCACATCAACATAATGCGAACGATAATTATGTTTTGTAACCCAACCGTCAATATCATTAAACGCGCATAAATACTGCGGTCGTACATTTGAACCATTTGTTCCCATATATGCATGAATCGCACTTTCGCCAATGATAACATAATCCAAATCATCAGGCATAGTTGAACGTATCTTAGCGGTTCGCATATTGTCTTCTGATCCTGTTACGTCTGTATCATGCATTGCAAACATTTTAACCAATAATTTCATATATTCAGTCCAGCTACTGTCAGCAGCGCGTAATGGGTCGCAAAGTAATCCGCACAAATACATTATTTGTATGTTTCGCGGCATAATATTAATGTTTACATCGCCAACCATTACACTTGGAGGTTGTATTATATTTACATCAATATCAACACCGAGTCGCGCGCCAAGAGAATAACCAGTAGCAATATGTCGGTAATCGCAAAATATACGATACTGGCGGTCGTTTGCAACAGCGCGCAATATTAAAGTTCGCCGGTCGCCGGTATAAGATGAGTTATGCGCTAAATTATCGTATAAATAAAGCAAACATTCGCGCATTACTTTCCCAATATTATTGCTATACATTTCAACAACCCAAAGATCGGCATCAATTTTTGTTGTTACATAATTATCATCAGCGCACAATATATGCGCGCCGAGCATACCGCCGATTATTATATTTGAATGTTCTGATGCAAATGTTTCAATTGTTGTTATAATTGGCACAATTAATGCGCGATCTTGAGCAAAAATACGTTTACGCGCTAATACCATTAGCGCGTCAATATCAATATCGCCATCATTTGCATACATTACTTCAATATGTATAATTGAATATAGAATTATATAATATTACAAAAGAATGTTTTGTTCTCAGATTAACTCATATCATAATTCGGCCATAAGTGTGCATGATAATCCGATATCAACAATTGTAATACTTTCTACAACGCATGATATTGAAACAAAAGATTTAAAAAATGCAAGAAATCCGATATATAATGCGCTTACAGGCCGACCGCTTGAAGTTATTCATGCCGATATGGAAATCAAATCAAAAAATCAATTATCATGTTATGATCTATGTACTGAGATGGTTGAAATAAAAAATTTATCTAATTGTCGAATATTTGATGGTAGATTACTTCATAGTATATTTCATTATGCGCAAACGCCATTATGGCGCGCGCCTGATATTATTAATATCCATATGCAATAAGTTTATCAATAAGCGCGCTTCGCGTCAACCCGCCAAATGGTATACCGTGTGACCGCGCCAATGCTTGCAATGATTCCAATTTACGTTCACGCAACGTAGGTTGCTTCTTTTTTTCTTTGCGTGGTTTTGTATTTGTTTTCATCGGTTCGCGATTATGTACCGATTTACCTCCGCGCCGCGACCGACGCGAACGCGACCGTGATTTTGATTTTCTTGTCGGCATTTGATTATATTTATGCGATCATAATACGCCGGGTGTAACATTTTCTTCAATTTTGTCACGTATACCGCGCAAACTAATCGCAGGATACGGTAAGTTTATAACATGACCATGTTCATACGCAATAAAACCTGGGCCGAACGTGTTCCGATATTTAGCTTCTTGTTGAATTGTACTTCGCATCAAATAAGGTAGCGGCATACCAAAATACGCTTTGAAATCAACCCATGCCGTCATTATACCATTTATTTTTACTTTTGTAGTAAATAACGCGTCGGGTGTAATCGGGTGCGTATGTTCAGCCGCGGCGCGCGCAAGTAAGTCAGCTTGCGTCATCAAATCAATACCGCATTCGCGAAGAAGCGCAATGAATTGTTTTTCGCGTTCATCGGCCATTGCTCCAATGCGCGCACATGCGGCGGCTGATTCATAATCAAACGGTACAACGGTATCATATTCATGCGCGTCGCGCGCGTTAAATGCGGTTGATGCTTTAAGTTCGCCGCGACTAATTCGCGCAAGATCGGCTTTTCCCGTGTTACCATATTTAACATACATAATATGACGAAAAACAAAATAAGGCGAATGCTTCCATTTATGCGCGATATCAATCGCGCTAACGTTAGCATCGTATTCGCGTACAATATCAGATAAATGCGATTTAACAACATGCGCGTTTGAAATCAAATATTGATGCGTTACATTGCGCCGAATAGATTGCGCTTGAAAAATATCAAGCGCGCTATTATTCCAGTCATCATCGCGTTTCATTAACCGCGCGCGTATCATTAATTGTCGCAAGTCATTAGCATCAATTGGTAAAAAATTCATTGTTTCACCACATATTCGCGCAAACCGATTATAAATTGCGCGCGGAACAGGTTCATCTACAAAAGATAATTCATGTGTGCCATCTTTATCAACGCGCACGCGAACAGTTGGATCAGTTGTACTCATTATATTATTATCATTAACAATTTGTAATGATTAGATCGAATATTAATTGATCTATCAATTAATTGATAGATCAATTAACTACATTAATTTTTGCAATACCTTCATTCCATACCCATTCAAAGTAATCGCGTTGCATACGCTCATAGTTTGCGCAAATCGGCGTATTAT
>Ga0172381_10001282_pt1 | contig 29862 bp, 22 predicted proteins | sample Leawel6488metaG_FD_119754 | JGI IMG/M metagenome (GOLD analysis project Ga0172381, IMG submission 119754) | Leachate microbial communities from a municipal landfill in Southern Ontario, Canada - Leachate well 64-88 metaG | ecosystem: Engineered > Solid waste > Landfill > Unclassified | place... | reverse complement strand
TCAAGAAACAAAGGAACCCTTGTCGTTCTTAACGATCAAATAAATGCTGCCAGCGAAGTGACTAAGACAAATACACTGACGCTTGATACTTTTAAATCAATGGATTTTGGTCCTTTGGGAATTGTCGATTGTAAAGAAGTTATTTTTTATCGAACGGTAAATTATACGAAAAGACATATTCCTACTGATGCTATTGAAGAAAATGTTCATCTATTAAAAGTGTGTTCTGGGATGGATTCTGCTCTCATTAATTTTCTCATTGATGAGTTAAATGCCAAAGGAATAATCATTGAAGCCCTTGGCCGAGGTAATGTTCCACCCATGATGCTTGAGGGAATCAAACATGCTATTGCCAATAAAATACCGGTTGTTATCTGTTCTCGATGCCCTTCGGGAAGAGTTTTAGATACATATGGTTATATTGGTGGTGGCAAAAATCTCACGGATGTTGGTTGTATTCTTGCGCCTAATTTAAATGGTCAAAAAGCGAGGATATTATTAATGCTAGCATTAACAGTATCAAATGATCATCAATTCATAAAAAGCACTTTTGAAAAATAAAATATAAACAAAAAGAAAAGTTGTCGAAATGACAACTTTTTTTTGACTTCTTCTCTTTGTGGCGTATTATTTTAGCATCATTCTCAAAGCATCTTTAATGAGTTCATTGGTTGTTTTATTAGAATCTAATTTCGGAAGAATTTTTTTAATTTCTTTACCATTATATCCTAATGCTTGTAATGCATCATCAACTTCTGAAAGAGCGCTTGAATTTAATGATACTGATGAAATGTCAATCTTACCGTGTAAATCCAGAATTATTTGTTGACTTGCTTTTGGACCAATCCCAGGGAACTTCTGTAAATACTTTGCATTTCCAGATTCAATAGCAGTAACAATTGATTCGACAGATCCAGCTGCTAAGATGGCATTAGCGCTTTTTGGACCGATCCCATTAACACTGATTAGCTTTAAGAATAACTCTTTTTCTTCCGACGAACTAAAACCAAATAAATTGATTTCATCATCGGTTACCTTTTGATATACGTATAGAATCGTTTCTTTTCCAACGGTAAATAAGTATGGATTTGGTGTAAGAATATGAAATCCGATGTCATGGACTTCAAGCGTAATGTAATTAGATCGGATTTCTGTAATCGAACCTTTTAGATAACTGTACATGCAATCACCTCATCATTTATCATTATATCATTTTCGTTTTTAAGAATCCACATAATTTAGTATTGAGTTACTTCTGCTGCTTGCGATAATTAAGAGTATGATTATTAAGCAGTTCAATTAAATAATTATGCGCTAATTATATAATTAATGAATGCTATAAACATCATATACAGATTAAAACCCTTATATAAATACCTTCTGAGAATCAAAAAAGCAAAACACAAAAATATCATATTAAAAACGATAAAGAAATATATAATACAATAAAATAAAACATAATAATATCACAATTAAATTTTGAAAATATTCTGTTATTTTATGTGTTTTAATGCTTTAATGACCGGAAATAAAACAAAAATGATGAAAAATCATCATTTTTTTTGATATACGATTGTCTGTATATGATCATTCAATACTATTTTAAGACCGTATGTTGCGGCAATATAGACAAATGTTTGATTAGAAAAGAAACTATAATGGGTTGTATCACGGATATACCACCAATTTTTAAACTCGATTGGGACAAATTGAGTTTTAATTGCTAGATATCCATTGGTCTTAACAAGTTGGCATAATCGTGCAAATTCTACTTTGGGATTTTGAAAATGCTCAATCACTTCGACGGTACATACTAAATCATACTGGTTTTCCAAAACGAGCTGATTTTGTTGGTAATACAAATCATATTCGGACACCTGGTATCCGATATCGGAAAGTCGACTGCCTAAATACCCGATGCGGCCGCAACCATAATCAAGAATTGTTTTTATTTCAGGAAAGGGGACAATGGCAAAAGATATAAAATCGTTGATTGATTTTAAATATCCGTCATCGGGGTCAATGCTATGTTGATTGTATCGTTTCATTTCTTGAGAAGGATTTAGGAAATCAATTTGATCTTTGAAAATCAAACCACAATTTTGACATTTGTGTAGTTTGAAACCACCATCGGTAATTGGCGTTGTCAAGAAACCGCAAAACCGGCATTTAGTCGATGAATTCAAATTCATAATCAATTATCCGAACCGTGTCGCCGTTTTTAATGTTAATTTTTCTTAATTCATCGTCAACGCCCATTCGACGTAGGCAACGAGAAAGATGCTTTATAGACTCCTCATTACCAAAGCGTGTCTTTTGAAACATCCTGGTGATTCTGGGGCCAAAAGCTTCAAATAAGTGATCACTTAATTGTCGAACAGTAAAGCCCGGATCTGTTGGATCAAAATCATATAAGACTTCATCGACAACGTCGCTATCTTCATATATATTAAACAATGGTGTTTTATCAAGCAAATCAACAATTGCGTGTAGTAATGGTTTTAGTCCTGTTTTGGTGAGAGCAGATATTGGTATTATTTTGATATCTGTACCGATTTGAGATTGCAGTTTTTGTAAACGTTCTTCCGCTCCAGAAGTATCCATCTTATTAGCCACAACAATTTGTGGTCTTTGACTTAGTTGGAACCGATATTCAGCGAGTTCATGATTGATAGCTAGGTAATCATCATATGGATCGCGTCCGGAAGCCTCGGATATGTCGATAATATGAACAATCACTCGGGTTCTCTCGATATGACGTAAAAACTGTAAACCCAAGCCGACTCCTTGGCTGGCACCTTTGATTATTCCTGGCATATCTGCCATGACAAAACTTTTGACGCCTTCGACGTCAACGACACCCAAATTAGGAACAAGCGTAGTGAATGGGTAATCGGCAATTTTTGGCTTGGAACCAGATACAACGCTTATTAATGTGGATTTTCCTACACTTGGAAAGCCAATAAGACCAACATCGGCAAGAAGTTTTAATTCGATTCTGAGGTTTTTGGTGACACCCAATTCACCATTTTCTTGGATATATGGTGCTTGATTGCGTGAGGTTGCAAAATGGGTATTTCCACGTCCACCTTTTCCCCCTTTGGCAATAACGCATTCTTGATTATGCTGAGTAAGGTCACATAATATGGCATTGGTTTCCTCATCATAGATGATTGTCCCAACCGGAACACTCACAATGACATCTTCCCCATCGGCACCAGTCATATTTTTTGATCCACCATTTTGTCCGGAATCAGCGATAATCCGCTTCTTATACCGCAAATCTAATAAAGTGGATAAGCCTTCATCAACTCGGAAAATGACACTTCCGCCTTTGCCGCCATCGCCACCGTAAGGACCACCCATCGGAACATATTTTTCTCTTCGCCAAGCGATGATTCCATCGCCGCCTTTACCAGATTTAACCATTATCTGAACTTCATCTACAAACATAAACTCACATCCCATCGGCCTGCGTTTATTTACCGCTAGTCTTATGTGAAAAATTATTATTTATTTAAAACCAATTCAAATGCATCTCGGTTGATTGTTACAAGATAACCACGTGTTTGAAAACCAAAAGCAAGCAAGATTTTTTTCATCCGAACATTATCTGGATGCGTGTCGACTTTAATTGAATCAAATCCCTTTTGGAATATCAAATCGATGGCATGGCGCAACAATCCGGATCCTACGCCTTCTCCTAGATGATGTGGATCAACCATCATCCGATGAATGACTTGTGAATGCGAACAACACCAAGCTATAGTTTGATATGAGTCGTCATCAACATCAAGAATCGAAATTGAACCAATAACGTTGCCATTGGTCTCATAGACATACAAGCCGTTCTTTTCCAGATCGCTTTCAAAATGATGACGAGTCGGATAAATATTCGACCATTGATCAATACCGCGTTGATGAAGATCATTGGTGACCAATTTGGCCATATTTTCTAAGCCATCAATATCTTTTTTTTGGGCTTTTCGAATCATTAAAGGCCTCCAAATATTATATGGTGATTTCCTTGGTGCCATCAGAAGATTGAGCAATATATATTTCCGCATCAATGCCATACATATCTTTATATTGAGTAATAATGCTTGACTTAAAATAATCAATGTCAGTGTTTTTGACAATGTTGATGGTGCACCCACCAAACCCAGCGCCTGTCATTCGAGAGCCGATGCTACCGTTCAATAGCGCAATCTTTACTAGAAAGTCGAGTTCTGGACAAGAGACTTCGAAATCGTCAGATAGTGACCAATGTGAAGCAATCATAGCTTCTCCAAATGCATGTAGATCTCCTGCCAACAACTGATGATTCGCATTTATTGTCCGCGCATTTTCCGTTACTGCGTGCTTGGCTCGGCGATATAAAACTGGATCAATTAAGAATAAACCATAGTTTTGAAATTGTTCTTCATTTAAATCGCATAATTCACTAATTGGTATGTATTTTTGGAGAATCTTTTTGGCCGTTTCACATTCGCGACGACGCTCGTTATATTTGGAATCGACAAGTCCCCGTTTGACCTTTGAATTTACAATTACAAAAGCGTATTTGGGATGGTTTAATGGAACAAATGTATAATCAAGTGAAACGCAATCCAACAATAAAGCATTTTTGGCTTTTCCAAGGGCAATTACAAATTGATCCATGATTCCGCAATTAACTCCAATATACTCATTTTCGACTTTTTTACATAGGAGTGCTAAATCTTTTCTTGGAATATTAAGGCAGAACAAATCATTCATCATGACCGCGACTAACAGTTCTATCGATGCACTCGATGATAAACCGGCACCACACGGTAAATCCCCATCAATTGCAATATTGAAACCGGTTAAAATCGGTTTATGCTCCAAAAGCAACTCACGAATAACACCTTTTAAATAATTAGCCCATGTATGTGATTTTTGATATTCCAAATCATCCAAAGATATTGAAATAACACCAGAAGTCGCAAAGTTTTCTGAATATAAGCGAATAAGTCGATCATTTCGGAGTGAAATTGCGCCATATGTTCCAATGCTCAAAGCACACGGAAAAACAAACCCACCATTATAATCGATGTGTTCGCCAATCAAATTCACCCGCCCTGGAGAAAAAAACAACCGTGGATTGGATTCTTCCCCAAAGACTTTTTTGTATACTGCTAACATTTGCTTCTTCATTGCTTCTCCTTATAATTCAAAGTAATTATATCGCAAAGCAAACAATTATTCAATTGAATCAGCTGATCCAATTGTTAAAAAAAACAGGTCGTCGACCTGTTTTATTCCTGTGGGTATACGGATGCTTGCTTTTTATCTTTGCCAAGACGTTCGAATTTGACGATACCGTCAATAGTGGCAAACAACGTATCATCTTTGCCAATACCAACATTTGTTCCGGCATGAATCTTAGTTCCGCGTTGACGGAAGATAATTGATCCGGCTGTACAAACTTGTCCATCCGATAATTTAGCTCCTAAACGTCTGCCGGCGGAATCACGACCGTTTTTGGTCGAGCCGACCCCTTTTTTAGAAGCCATAAACTCTTGTATATTCAGATTGAATACCATAGGTAACACCTCCAAATTGATTTGATTGTGAATTAAAGATTTATTTCGTTAATAGTCAACTTTGTATATGGTTGACGATGGCCGTTTTTCTTGTGGTAATGTTTTTTAGGCTCATATTTGAAAATAATAACCTTTTGACCTTTTCCGTGTTTGTTGACAGTAGCTGTAACCGTTGCACCTTTAATATAGGGTTTACCAATCTTGGTTTTTTCGCCACCGACCAACAAGACCTTGTCAAAAGTGTATGTTGAGTCGACTTCAACGTCAAGTAATTCAACGTAGATTTCTTGTCCAACTTCTACTCTGACTTGTTTTCCACCTGTTTCAATGATTGCGTACATATGCGCACCTCCTCATATTGATAAGACTCGCCATCATGGTAACATTTCTGTGTTTGAGACCACTACTGAGCGGTATGCTTTGCATACGTGAGTATTATACATTATTCGAGGTTTCAAGTCAACAAAATTTTAATGCATTTATTATGGTGCTTGATACCTAGTTTTCTGTATATACTGGCAGCTAGTTCTTTGTAAATATATGATGCAAAACCATGACATTTACTGATAACAGTCAAATGTAGCAGCCATGATAAAGCATAAGAAAAACAGAATTCAGAACAAAATAATTTGTAACTGTTTTCTGTTTTTAGTATCAAGGTTTTATAAATATTAGGTAATTACTTTGTTTCCAAAATTTGACTATTTTCCGTCTGGGATGCTTTATATATTTCATCATAATAGAGCATTTGTGCGGTGGAGTGTTTTGGAATAATCCACAGCCATAATATACAAGCGGTAAATAGACCGAGAAAATACCATCCCAAATAGCTTAAATCTAACTTAAATAAATCCATTTTGTGCCCTTTCATTAAATCGGCAGATTTCTTCAAGGCATCTGATGGGTTCAATTTTGGTTCTTTTTGAACCACATAAAAAGCCATAGAATAGGAATATGCTTTGACGATTCCCGGGATTATTAATAACAAACTAAACAAAAAGACCCACAGCATTCTTAATAAATATACCACTAAATTGCGTAAGTAATTTTCCTTATATCCGATGAGGAGAATTTCCTGTAAATCAGATTCCTTGCCATCAACGACATTACGCCAAAGGATTACAAACGCAAACGACATGCCGGCCATAATTGCAATGTCGATGATGCTACCAAGACTAATCCAAGCTTCTTTGGAAAAAATACCAGCGATGATGCCGTTAAGAAATATAAAAACTAATAAAATCAAAATTACATTTTTGTACTTATCCGCCATCAATAGTTTTGCTTGTTCTTTGTATTCTGACTGTTTTTTAATAATGATAACCAATCCCCCTTTTTTATAATGATAACTCAGACAATAAAAATAATCAATATCATCGCGATTTTTTTGTTTTTTATTCTGAATAATAGTTTTAATATGATAGAATATATCTAGTTGGTGATTACATGAAAACAGAATATATTATCTTAATAGTTGTTGGCATATTATTAATATACTTTTTCATTTCCTATTTTATATATCGACGGATTTTTAGAACTGATAGTTTAAAACAACCATCAGGACTAGTCGATCAAGAATCGGCTTTTTTCTCCTCATCTTGGCAATGGTATATGAATATCCCCAAAGAAACAATTTCAATTCGTTCCTATGATAATGTTAAACTATCGGCTGTATACATTCCCAGTTTTGATGAAAAGTCAACAAACACGGCAATTTTATGTCATGGATATCGGTCTTTGAATTCCGATATGGCGGTTATAGCCAAAATGTACTCTGAACTGGGATTTCGTATTTTGTTGCCTGATGCTCGTGGACACGGATTATCAAAGGGGGTTTTCACGAGTTTTGGTTATTATGAACGTTACGACTTGAAACGCTGGATTCAACATATACTTCGAACATATGGCGCAACCGACAATATTTTACTTCATGGGGTTTCGATGGGCGCTGCCACGGTCATTTTAACGACCGGATTGGGAATACCAGATAATGTCAAAATGGTTGTTGCGGATTCGCCGTTTTCTAATGGATTTGGGCTTTTATCGAGGTCAATGCAACCAAAAATCCTTAATTTTTTCCTTCCCGGAGTTTTTGCCATCACATATTACCTGCACAAGTTCATACCGGGACAAATAAATGTTGTCAAAGCTGCGAAAAAGGCTATAATCCCATTATTTATCTTCCATGGTGAAAAAGATACTGTTTGTCCGATTTTTATGGCAAAGAAGATAATTTCGGCTTCACAGGCTCCATTCAAGGAACTATATTGTGTTCCCGGCGCCAAACACGCCGAAGGCTATATTGTTGATAAAACGGGAATCGAAGGAAGACTATTGGAACTTATTAATACATATTTTACATTGCCAAAGAGTGTAACTTCAAAAAAAAAATGAGTCTATGATGACTCATTTTTTACTGGTTTTATTTGTTTTTGCTGATTTCCAATAAACTCTGGCTTCGTAAGCTTTTAAGATATTCATGTCTTCATGCTCATGATAATTGGATAATAATAATTCCGAATTATCATAATCAAAATCGATATTGAACAGGCAATTTTTGTCAGAGAAATTACATATAACAAGTAACTGCTCATTTTCATATTCCCGCTTATATGCATAAAGACGCTTGTTTTTAAAATTGATGTCTTGATAATTGCCATAGACAATAATCTCATGTTGCTTACGAAGTTCGATTATTTTTTGGTAATAATGAAAGATTGAATCTTGGTCGTCAAGAATATCCGCAACATTGATTGACTGATAATTGGGATTGACCTTTAGCCATGGTGTTCCCGAAGTAAAACCCGCTTGATTTGAATTGTTCCATTGCATAGGAGTCCGAGCATTGTCTCGAGACGCAAATTTAACAATTTTCATCATTGCATGGTGTGTTAATGGTAATAATTTACGCATCATTTTATACATGTTATGTGTTTCGATATCTTGATAGTCTGCCAAATTATCAAAATTAGCATTCTTCATTCCAATTTCCTGACCTTGATACACAAAAGGAGTCCCTTGTTGAAAATAAATCATTGTTGCTAACATTTTTGCGGATGCTTTATGATATGCATCACTGCCAAATCGCGATACACTCCTAGGTTGATCATGATTCTCAAGATATAGCGTATTCCATCCTTTTCCCTGCAAGCCGTTTTGCCATTTTGAAAGCGGTTTTTTAAGGTTAAGCGGTTTGAATTTTTTGGGAAACCATTTAACTAAATGGCAGTCGGCATTCATATGATCAAACTGAAACAGCATATCAAGTTCCCGTTTTTCTCCAGCCATATAAGATAAAGCGGAAGGAATATCAATAAACGCAGTTTCACCGACAGTGAAACAATCATATTTTGCGAGCACATCCTCATTTAAAGCTTGCAAGTAGGGGTGGATTTTCGGATTATTGAGATAGTGTTCTTTTCCTCTGAGAATCATCGTGAATTTGCCATTCGGTGTGCCATCGGCTTTTGCTATTATATTAATTACATCACAGCGAAAGCCATCAACACCTAAATCGAGCCAGTATTTACAAATTGCTTTTACTTCTTCACGTACAGCGGGGTTATTCCAGTTTAAATCCGGTTGTTTTTTGGAAAACAGATGCAGATAATATGCTTGACGTTCCTCGTTCCAAGTCCAAGCATCGCCACCAAAAAAGCTTGTCCAATTGCCTTTTTTTGGTTGCCAGTAATAATAATCGGCATATTTTGGATCGTTTTTAGCCGATGCTTTAAACCACTCGTGCTCATCAGAAGTATGGTTGACCACTAGATCCATTACTAACTTAATTTTGGCTTCATGAAGTTTTGCAATTAAAGTTTTGAGATCATCGAGAGTTCCAAATTCGGGTAAAACGTCACGATAATCCGAAATATCATAACCGTTATCATCGTTGGGAGAACGATATACTGGTGATAACCAGACAATGGAAACCCCTAGTTGTGACAAATATGGAATTTTTGAAATAATACCTTGAATATCGCCAACGCCATCCCCATTGGAATCCTGAAAACTCCGTGGGTATATTTGATATACAAATCCTTCCTTATACCAGCATTTCTTCATTTAGTTAAGACCTCCTGAACAAGTAACCAATGGCTCGAAAAATTCGACCATTACATAATTCAACAATCGCTTTCATGGCATTCATCTGAATTAAACCACCAGACCAGATAACCATAGAACGCAACGGTGTTTCCATCATGGATTTTTCGACCATCTTCCGATAGATTTCTTCAGCGTCTTTTACATGAGCAGTGCCGATTGCTAAAATTTTTCGAGCAATAAACGCACCAAACTTTGTGTTTGATAAATCTTCCAGATTACAATTGATATCATATGGTGGAAGATGTTTGGTATGAGGGGCTTTAGGCGTATATCCAATCAATGATTCAAAATCTAAATCAGAGAAACTCAATCCATTTTCAATTCGGTAACTTTTGGCTTCGATATATTTTTTGGAAAATTGGTTCGCTTTTTTAGCGATGATTTCTAGCTTGCTTTCTAAAAGTAATGTTTCCGCATCTTTGCGGATTTGAATAAAATACTCGCCAGAATCAGTAGAAAAGTCATTAATAGATGGTTCATAATAATTGAAATCCGCTTCGGTTAGTTCAAATTTTACTAATTGCTCTTCGCCAGGCGCAAGTAGAATTTTGGAAAATTTCCGCAATTCATGTTGGGGTTTGAACTGATGATCTTGATTGGGTTTAACAAAAAGCATCACGACTTCCTTGCCGGCAACGAGACCGCTATTCTTTACAAATACTGATACTTCGATTTTACTGGGAATCTTCAATTTATTGGCAGAAAGTGTTAAATCGCGATATTCAAAACTAGTATAACTAATTCCATACCCAAAGGGAAACAGCGTTTTTAAGCCAATTGACGAATAATACCGATACCCCACATAAATACTTTCCTTATATGAAACATCACCGTTTCCGCCGGCATAATCGTTATAGCAGGGTGTATCCTCAAGCCGATTAGGATATGATTCGGCAAGTCGGCCGCTGGGGTTGATTTTTCCAAACAAAGCATCAACGACTGCACCCGATCCAGCTTCACCTACAAGATATGTATTTAAAACAGCTTTGACATCAGATAACCACGGCATTAGAATTGGAGAACCAATTTGTAAAATAATAATAACATTGGGATTAACAGATAAAACGGCTTTTACTAACTCATTGTGTCCTCTGGGTAAGTTAAGGTGTTTACGGTCATATCCTTCCGATTCATATAGATCAGTCAAACCGATTACCAAGATGACTTTATCTTTCCCTTTCGCTAATGCTTTAGATTCTTCGATTAACTGTATGTCATATCCGTCACCATCGAGGCGATACCCATCGCCATAAACGAACTCAGATCCAAAGGGCATGCAATCAAGCAGTGAATCAATTTTGAAAGGATTGATATGACTTGATCCTCCGCCTTGATACCGAACGGTTTTTGCCATTTGACCAATGATGGCAATTTTATCATCAACCGTAAGTGGCAAAATTTGATTGTCATTTTTAAGCAAAACAATTGATTCGGCAGTAATCTTCTTGGCAAGTTCATGATTCTCTGCTAAATCAAAATCGATAATCCGGTTGTTAGTTTTAGTGGCAACCATTTTTAAAATCCGGCGAACTGAAACATCGATTTCATCCATTGTAATAACACCTTTTTTAAAGGCTTTTTCGAGGCGATGAATTGAATATCGATGACCTGGCATTTCCAAATCAAGAGAAGCTTTTAAACCACTTTCGCGTTCATTAGTGGCGGTCCAATCAGAGACAATTACGTTTTTAAAATTGAACTTATCACGAAGAACATCATTTAAAAGGTGACGATTTTCAGAAGCATATATCCCATCAACTTTATTATATGAGCACATAACCATCGCTGGGTTTTCTTGTATTGCTCGGTGAAATGCTTTAGTATATATTTCATAAAATGCCCGTTCATCGGCCACCGAATTGGATATCATACGATATGACTCTTGGGAATTAAGGGCATAATGTTTGATACATGCGCCAACATTTTTAGACTGAATTCCTTGTATAAAACCAGCAGCCAGCTCACCAGTTAATACTGGATCTTCGGAGTAGTACTCAAAATTGCGGCCACAAAGGGGACTTCTTTTAATGTTTAACCCAGGACCAAGGAGTATTTGGACATCCTTATTAAGACATTCCATGGCAATACCTTTGCCCATCTGATAGGCAATTTCGGGATCAAAACTGCATGCGACAGTTACTTCGTTGGGAAAACAAACTGCCTTATAGCTTTCGTTCTCCTGAACGCTGTTGCCAGACTGGAGTTGCTTGCGTAGACCATGTGGACCATCAGCCATCATTATTGAGGGGATATTTAAACGAGGAATCGGAAAGGTATGCCAAGAATCGAGGCCGACCAGTAGAGCACATTTTTCTTTTAATGTCATTTCGCTTATCAATTTATCAATATTCATAGGCTTCCTTTCTGGATTTCTTCGGGATTATGAATTTGTTAAGAAATGGAAGAGTATTGTTGGTTTAATTATATCATTTTTATTATAAAAAAAATAATTTTTACCGAAAACAATAAAAAAAGCTATTCAAAAGAATAGCATGTTGATAATGTGGCGACTCGAACAGGATTCGAACCTGCGACCGACGGATCCGGAATCCGTTGCTCTATCCAGCTGAGCTATCGAGCCGTGCCAATACTGTATCATATGAATGCAGATTTGAAGTTCGTTGCCATGTAACGACGAATCCTAAATCAGTATAAATAACCATGGCGACCCGAATAGGATTCGAACCTACGACCGACGGCTTAGGAAGCCGCTGCTCTATCCAGCTGAGCTATCGGGTCAACGGCTTATTCCGTAATGTAGTAAATGCTATACTACTTAAGAAAAGTCTGTCAAGGTCTTTGACAGACACAAGTAACAAGATGGCGACTTGGAGGAGATTCGAACTCCTGACCGACGGCTTAGAAGGCCGTTGCTCTATCCAGCTGAGCTACCAAGTCATGCGCATAGATTATTATAATACGTGACACTTGTTTTGTAAAGGGAAATCGCCCATGATCACTGGGTTTTTTTGCGATGTTTCTGGGAAAAAATGGCAGAACAGTTAATAAGAAAAACCGTTCTGCCAATCCTTATTTAGTAAAGCCAACACGTTTAACTGTTCCCCAAGCATTTGTATCTTTCAAAGAGGAAAAGACACCTCGAATTCGGTATATTCCCATAAACTGACGCCAACCAAAATTTTCAAGAATTGCGATTAACAATAATAGAATAGTGTCTTTAGTCGAAAGACAAACCGAATCTCGCTCAGTAACAAGCAACGCTAATAGTGATAGTATAATGCCCATCAACATGGTGACAATCATCAGTAATAATATAATATTAATCGTTAACAATCCAAAAATTAAGCCGATAGCTATCGCTAAATATCCTTGGATTTCTAGCATTGGACCAAACATTTCAAAAATAAAGAAATAAGGAGTGGCAATTAATCCGGCTTGTTTATAATGAGCGTTACCAATCATTTTTCGATGATAAGATAGAATATCGACAAGGCCTCTTTGCCAGCGATTTCGTTGTTTGAGTAAACTTTTGGTTTCTTCTGGCACTTCCGTATAACAGACGGCATTATGGATATAGTCAATACGGAATCGCAAGTGGGTATCATACGCTTGACGAGTAATCCGGACTACAAGTTCCATATCTTCTCCAACCGTGTCCTTTTCTTTTGTGCTTTGGGTTAGATAACCACCGCATTCAATTAAGATTTGTTTTTCAAACAATCCAAAAGCTCCGGAAACAATCAATAACGAATTAATCACCGACCAGCCTATCCGACCTAATGAAAATGCTCGGAGGTATTCAATGGTCTGTAATCTGGCTAAAAGATTCTTCGCTAATCCCTTGGATTCTATTTGTCCATGATCAACTTCACATCCATTGACAGGAAAAATACTGCCACCCAAAGCTAAAGTGATTTCATCATGATCAAGCATTGATGACATTAGTTTTAATAATGATTCCGATTCCAAAATTGAGTCTGCATCAATACCGCAAACGTAATCACTTTTGGAAATATTGATGCCCACATTTAAGGCATCGGCTTTACCCCCATTGGCCTTATCAATGACAATCAAATTGGGATAATATTTATTCTTGTAAATGGCTTTAACTGGTCTGGCTTTAAGCAATTCATTATATGGGACATTTTTACGTTCCAACCGAAAATAATCAATTAATCGTTCAAGGGTAGCGTCTTTCGAACCGTCATTGACGACAACCACTTCGAAATCCGGATAATTAAGATTGAGCAAAGAATTAACACTTTCAACGATTGACATCTCTTCATTATAGGCAGGAGCGATAATGGAGATGGATGCAAGCATTCCTTTTTCAAACAACATGGATTTGCTTTTAATTCGCCATAGGCGGCTTTGCCGACGAGCACCATGAGCCGAAAGTAAGGCTAAAATAATATATATACAGTTTATGGAAAGATAATAAACCACAAACAGTTCGTTCATCATAATAATGTATTCAGTTCCAATCTGAGCAAGTGTCGAAGTAGAAAACATCGAATAGCGAGTGCAGATAAAAATAATTGGCATTATCGCAAAAGCAACTATAATGATGGGGATTAACCAGCGAATCTTAGATTTTTCCGGTCCCGAACGCGGCTTTTCTAGTGGGGGAGTGATAGTCTTAATAAACCCCATTTTTTTAAATAATTCGGGTTCTAAATATTCGTTTAGTTCTTGATAAAAGAGCGTGTTAGGATAAGCGAATTGCTTGATAATATTAATCATAGTGACTTCAATTTGGGGGTTACGATTCCGATTAAGAAAACCAATCAAATCGGCAGTAGCTTTGGAGTCAATTATCATGCCAATTACTTTTACAAGTCGTTTTTGATCCAATGGATACATTTTCAAAATTAAATATTCGATCCGAAGAACTAACACTTTAGCTACGATGTTTTTCTGGCAATCTGACAAATCTTCATCAATCAGATTGATCATCTTATCGAAATACATTTTGTTGGTATCAATAATTTTGGTTATAGCGTTAATGCGAAATTCATCATTATTAGTATTATCTGCCGAATGTAAAATCAATAATATTTGCGTAAATGTCTTTGTTTTTGACATAGACTCCAAAGCGATATGAACCACTTCAGAATCGGTATGATTAAGATATTTTTCGATATCAAGATTATAACCATAGACGTTAGTCAGAACCGATAATATATGATGGTAAAGGCGATTTACCCGAGGCAAACGGATCTTTGCATATGTAGGATTTGTCTTGCCGGCCAAGAAATCCTCAATCATCAGTAATTCATTTTGCAGTGGGTCAACGAAATCCTGACTAAAAAGACTTTCTGCTAAGTCGACGAATAATTCTTTAATTTCGATCTCAGATCGGCGATAAATATCGGGAAAATGAGTATGAGAGGCTAAAAAATGGGACTTAAGGATTTCGATGATCCGGGCTTGATAAAAACGACGACTACCGACAACACTATCAATTAATGTTTGCACAGTCGATTGATCCATATCATTTTTAAGCGCGTTAACCAAAAAAATCTTTACATGATCGATTTTCTCAATTCGAAGCCTTCTCAACAAGGCAATTTGCGTCTGAGTAGTCATAAAATACGATAAAAAAAAGATTGCTTGTTTTCGCTTTATTACAAAAAAAGAATTTAAATCGTTTTGATATTTTTTGATCATACCCATACGTTCAAAATCATGTAACGCTCTTCCCCTTTGATCGGGAGAAAACTGGACTTGTTCCGATAAACGGACAAAAACACGGATGAGAATGGATGGGGAAAAAGCGGATGAAACCGACTCGTTTTTAAAATAACGATTTATTAAATATAATTCCGCTTTTTTAATTTTCGCTTCGTTTTTTCTAATTAATACTTTATTGAGAATTACGGCAATCACTAACACAATCTCACCGCTGATAAGCGCTATCAAAATATAAAATATGGTATCAAGAGTCAAATTATCGACCTCCTGTTTTTAGCGATCGATCGATAAACCCGGTTATTTCCTCAAAAATAACGGGTTTTTGTAAAACTAAATTTATACCAATTTGATTAGCTCTGATTACAATATCGGGATTTTTATTATATGTTAGCAGAATATACAGTGCTTTTCCATTAATTGGCATTTGGTTTAGATTTTGTTTTAGCTGCATACCATCAAGCTTGGAGATTGTGCGTTCGACAATGATGGCATCAAAAGGCATTGATTCGGCAATTCGTTGTGCTTCGATTCCATCTTTAGCAGTTATCACTTCGTAATTTTCATTAAAAAACAATGATGTCAATAATTTTAAATTAATTTCTTCATTATCGGCAATCAATAGTCGACCAGTTTTCCCTTTTTTAATCTTAGATGTTTTGTCAATAATAGATCCAACTTCTAAAGAAGCGGCTTTGATACGAGTTTCGCCGGTTGACAACATTTGTTCACGGATTTGATTGCCATCTTTTAAATTAGCAAATTCGGCCATACTCACAATGGCTATCGATACTGAAATTGTTTCGATAAAGGCTTCAGAATCCTTAACGGCATTTTGAATTTTTTGGGCAAATTCAGAAGTGTTTCGGTCGTCAAGATTCTCGATAAATAATATAAATCCGGGACCGTTTCGTTTTATTAACACATCATCGGGATTCTTTACTTGTTCTAAAAGATATCCCAGATTCCGAATTGTTTCATCACCAGTTCGGACAGAATATTTAGAATTGATCTTTAAAATATTATCAATTTGAATGTATATCAAATAATAATCTACTAATAGTTGTTGGGATAGGTCAAGTCGATCAATCTGCTCTTGGAGATGTTTATATAAAAACATTTCATTATAATTGTGGGTCAATGGATCTTTAATCATTTTTTCCATTGTGGCCAGCAGATGTGATTCTAATTTAGCAACTTTTTCCTGAAGAACGGCTTTCTCAGTATCCAATTCTTCGATTTTTTGTTTGGTTTCAACGATTGTTGATTGATAAATCAACGGCATCGGCAGATTATAGATATCAATTAACTTCTTAACAAGTGGCTCTAAAACCGCAATCCAAGAAAGTCCTTTTTGAAGATAGATTATTTCGAAGATTTTATGCCAAAGCTTTGGTCCATTTACGATTGAAGAGGTAATTTCCAGCGTTTCGGGATTGACGGTATATTCAGGCGTTTGACACACTTCAGCCATGGCTTCATATCCAAAAATCGTTTTTAATTTTTGAAAAACCTGCGAACAGATAGCTTCATAGTTTATAACCAGTTGATTATCAACGATTTTAGCAACATAGAAATTGCTGTTATAAAATTCAAAGGCAAGAAGTTCCTTGCAAAAAAATCGCACGGTTTCTTGGTCAAACCGAAATCCGGATTGGGTGATGCAAATTTCAAAATCTAATTTTATAATCTGATTGATGATGGGTTTGACAAAATCGGTGCTAGGTACATAATTTTGATAAAAAGACATAATGTACCGGATATATTCATTTTGCTCAAAGGATTTACTCCTTTTTTCTGTTGTTTCAAATAAATAATTAGCAAATAACGTTTTCCCATATGGATCATAAATGGCAAAAGCGTCTGGTGTAATCACAAATGGGGTACGGATAAATGATAGAACTCGGCCTGACTTTAAAACCAATTGATAATTAGTTTTATTAACCAATTGAATTGACCAACCATTTGCATCATAATCAAATAAACGAACTGCTTTTTCATCAGTTACGATGGTGGGAGTTGCTCCCTCTAAAGCCAAGGCATTCATTACCTTGGTAAGATGAGTTTCAATTGATGAGACGATGATATATTTTAGGCAATCAAGTGGTAATATTTGCTTTATCTGGTCGACAATAACATCGAAATCAGATATCAACCCAATTCCGATTAAAGTCATCTCATTCATATCGACTAAAACAGCTGGGGTTGGGGTGTTGATTTCGTCAGGGCGATTAAGGTCAATCAGAAATAAATCCGTTCTTAACATCTTTGGTTTTAAGCAAATATTCATCTTTTCGTTTTCAGTCATATCGTCACCGCCTTGTTATATTCATATTATACATAACCGGTTAAAAAAAAGAAAGCGAGTTAAGGCATTTGCACGTTTCTTTAGACATCTTCTGAATCTTTATGGGTTTTCGGTTTTCTATTTATTTGCGGTATATAATATGATATAATCATTTTCGAAAATGAATATCATTTATATTGGAGGATTACCATGGAACAAAGCAAACTCAGTTCACGGATTTGGATTTCGATTGTCATGTTTGGTCTCTTTGGACAAATCGCTTGGGTCATTGAAAACATGTATTTTAATCTGTTTTTGTATAACACAATTTCCGGTGATACAAATGCCATTGCTTTAATGGTGACCGCCAGTGCCATCGTGGCCACGATAACGACAATGTTAATGGGAGCTTTATCAGATAAAGTTGGAAAACGCAAAATCTTCATTTGTTTGGGCTATGTACTATGGGGATTATCAACACTGTCGTTTGGCTTTATATCAACTGCCAACATCGAAGCAGTTTTCCCAACCGCTAATGCGGTGATGATAGCTGTTGCGGCCGTAATTGTAATGGATTGCATTATGACATTCTTTGGATCGTCAGCGAATGATAGTGCTTTTAATGCCTGGGTAACCGATATTACTGATGATACAAATCGGCCAAAAGTGGAAGGACTATTAGCGATTTTGCCGTTACTGGCATTGTTACTTATTTTTGGTGCCTTTGATGGGCTAACAAAATCTGATAATTGGCCAGCCTTCTTCTTCATTCTTGGGGGCTTAGTAACTTTAGGCGGAATTATCGGCTTTTTCTTGATTGGCGACTCGAAAGTTCAAAAGCCAAAAGGACAATATTGGCATGAAATGATTTATGGCTTCGAACTTTCAACCATCAAACAACATCCCATTTTGTATACAACCTTCATTACTTTTGCTTTATTTGGTATCGCAACACAAATATATATGCCTTACTTCATCATCTATATTCAACAGTATCTAGGTATCGATAATTATGCCTTGCTATTGGGAGTTGTGATTCTTTCGGCTTCAATCGTCAGTCTTTTACTAAGTTTGTTGGTAAAAGCAACTACTCTTCGTAAACTATTCTATCCAAGCTTGGGAATTTTCATCATTGGACTATTAATGCTTTTCTTTGCTCGTGAGCCGATATGGGTTGGTGTTGCTGGATTTGTCATGATGGCTGGTAATCTGTTATTCACCACGATTATTGGTGCTAAAATTCGTGATTTGACTCCTAAAGATAAAGTTGGTCATTTCCAAGGAATCAGAATGATTTTTTACGTGTTGATTCCGATGGTAATCGGACCATTTATTGGCTCTTCAGTCATTAAGGGTAGCGGAATGACATATGTTAACGAATATAACCAAATCAAAGACATCCCCACATCAATGATCTTTTTGGCAACCGCAATTGTGGCTTTATTGATTTTTATTCCTTTGTATTATTCCTTAAAAAAACCAAAGGATGAACCGATTTCACAGGTAAAGGCGGATGAATTGTCTTGAAATCAATTGCAAATAGACTTGGATGTGCTTTTACTTTCATCTTATTTGTTATGCTTCTATTGAGTTGTGTCACTAACGAAAGAATTAATATTGATAATGCTGGTGCGAACGATTTTGTCGCGATTAATTCTGATCAATTAGCCAACATTATCCAAAGTAACGATGATTTCGTGGTTTTAATATCTAGCAACATGTGTTTGAGTTGCGATGATTTCGAGCCGATTTTAAAGGAAATCATAATCAATTACGAAATCAATGTATATCGCATTGAGGCCGATGATGACTTTTTGAAAACGAATGATATTATTTCATATGTCTATACTCCAACATTTGTTATAGTATCAAATGGGGAAATCATATCCAAAGTAAATGGATTTGATCAGTCGTCGACTTTTGCTTCGGAAACGGCTTTTATCAATTACCTTGATGATTATGTAATTATATGTAAAAAATAAGCGGCGGATCAACGGATCCTACCGCTTTTTTTATTTTAACTTTTTTTGGATAGCATCTTGAACGATTTTAGGGACAAATGGCGTCACATCGCCTTTGAAAGCAGCTAATTCTCGTACAGATGATGATGAGAGAAACGAGTATTTACCTTCCGTCATCAAAAAGACAGTATCGATATCTCCGGAAATCTGGCGATTGAAATTGGTTAACTGGAACTCATAATCATAGTCGGTTACCGCTCTAAGACCGCGAAGAATATGGGTCGCACCAAGAAGTTTACAGTGTTCAACCGTCAGAATGTCAGATTTAATTACTTCTACATTAGGAATGTTTTTTAATACCTCGGATACAATTTCTAAGCGTTCTTGATCAGTAAACATCATTTTTTTGTTTGGATTGCAAGAGATGGCAACGTATAATTTGTCAAAAAGTTTGGCTCCACGATTGACAATATCAATATGTCCATACGTAATCGGATCAAAACTTCCTGGATAAAAACCGATTCTCATATTATTCCCTCCATCGATAAAATGCAAATTTTGAATTACCAGCCACGACTTCTCTATATAATATTATATCATTAAAATTGATAACGGTCTCGTTCAATTTGTCATTTTCAACGACAATGATACCGTTGGCAGACAGCATTTGATAATTAGCAATGGTCAAAATGGCTTGAGAAATATAATTAGTTGCATAAGGGGGATCTAAAAAAATTAGATTATACTTTTGGAGCCGATGTTCAGCTAAAAAAAGAAGATAATCTTGATGGTAAACCCATGCTTCGGTTCCGATGCCGATATGTAATTCACTTAAGTTATGGCGAATAATCCGAATTGCCTCATTATTTGAATCGACAAAACTAACCGAATCCATGCCCCGACTTAAAGCTTCAATTCCCAACGCACCACTGCCGGCAAATAAATCAAGACAAATTCCTTCCGAAAAATACTGACCTAAAATGTTAAAAACCATTTCCTTGTTTTTATCAGTGGTTGGCCGGGTAAAAGCAGGATTGGCTTCAAGTATTTTTCTTCCCTTATACTTTCCCGATATAATTCTAAGCATTGATATCACCTTGCGGTTATTGTATCATCAGGACCGTATTTTTGCAAGAAATCACCAGCTTATTGATAAAAAAACTCAAACCAATATATGCAAATCACAGATGTAATCTGGGCTTTGATTTGGTTTGAGATGGTTTTTAATCAAAAGTAATTGCGTTGACGGTTTTCCGGTCAAGGCGTTTAATCAGTTCAGTAACGATTTTCACCGCATTATCATAATCGTCTTCGTGAATAATTGATGTATGGGAATGAATATATCGGCTTGGCAAACAAATGGCTATTGAAGGACACCCTGAGTGAGAAACATGCATCTTTCCCGCATCTGTTCCTCCAGCTCGTAAGAAACTCATTTGATAAGGGATATGTAATTCATCACACATGGACATAACATATTCGCGAAGCGCTACATGCCCTACCATGGAACTGTCGTAAAACATAAGACACGGTCCTTTTCCTAATTCTGTTTCTTTTGAACCACCAGGATAGTCATGGGCAATTGTAACATCAAGAGCAATACCGATATCAGGAACGACTTTATTTGCAGCTGTTCCCGCACCGCGTAATCCAACTTCTTCTTGGACTGTGCCAACAGCATATAAGATATTTTCGTGTTTTTCGTTTTGAATATTGCGTAAAACCTCAATAGCTAAAGCAACCCCAATCCGATTATCAAAAGCTTTTGCTAATAAGTACTTGGGATTGGTAAGTGCTCGCGACTGAATGAAAGGAGTGATCATGTCTCCAATGCGAACACCGGCGCCTTCAACTTCGGTTTTTGATGCTACTCCGATGTCAAGATACATGTCTTTAAAATCGACTACTTTAGTTCTTTCTTCTGCTGATAGAATGTGTGGGGGTTTAGATCCAACAACACCAAGCAACTCCGATCCGGATTTGGTTGTGACAGTAAACTGTTGGGATAAGACAACGTGACCCCACCAACCACCAGCGGGAATGAATTTTAGGTAACCTTCTTTTGTGATTTCGCTGACAATAAAACCAATTTCATCCATATGTCCAGCAACCATAATCCGTGGTCCATCTGGGTTGCCGACTTTTTTGGCGATGATTGATCCAATGTTGTCATAACTTACCTCAGCAAGTTTTTCGACTTGATGAAGAAAATAATTTCTAACTTGCTTTTCATTTGCTGGTATAGCATTAAGCATCGTTAATTCATTCAATAGTAAACTCATATTATAATCAACCTTTCTGATCTGCTTATATAATTATATCATTTTCGGTATCAACATTCCAAATTAAATCGAAAAAAAAGTAGTCCAACATTTGGAAATCACTCGAGCAGACAAACAGCTACCCCTCATAAGTGGGTGTCTCTTGTTTGGCCTTTAGGATTCCCTAACAATGGGCATTCAACACGGGACAAACCTCGACTCCCTAGAAAAAAATGTGCTTCGCAGTTGAGTGATTTCCAAATATAGAACTACGTTCTTATTATATATAATAATAAGGGGTTTGTCAAGTTGGACATAATTGGCTGGAAACTGATGACTTCCTTCATTATAATAATGGCGGAAAACATCGATTTCTATCGCCATATATGGGGCTATATTAATAATAAAAATTACTTTTTAACGCTTGAACAATAAACAGAAAGGAAAAACAAATTCAACTAAAAATGACTTATTAGAAAATAATCAGAATAATATGATGATAAACCAACTGCATATAATGCAATTGCACAAATAGGTGATGTATGATAATAATAAAAGATCCCCTTTATGGAAGTCGGCGCAATAAATTTGTTCGCACCATCCTCAGAAAGGGGATCATTGTATCATGAGTCAATATGCAAAAATTACATATAGTTTATCTTGGGTTCTTGATATTTGCGTGAGCTGCGGCTAATCTAGCAAGTGGAACTCGGAATGGCGAACAAGAAACATATGACAAACCGATATTATGACAGAATTCGACCGAAGCTGGGTCGCCACCATGTTCACCACAAATACCGAGTTTAATATCTGGGCGGGTGGATTTTCCTAATTGTACAGCCATCTGCATCAATTTGCCAACCCCTTTAGTATCGACGTGAGCAAATGGATCAGATTCGAATATTTTACGTGAGTAATAATCGCCTAAGAATTTCCCGGCATCATCGCGACTGAAACCAAAAGTCATCTGAGTGAGATCATTTGTTCCAAAACTGAAGAATTCAGCTTCCTTGGCAATTTCATCGGCAAGTAAAGCGGCACGCGGAATTTCAATCATCGTTCCTACTGAGTATGTTAGTTTGACACCAGCAGCTTTAATTATTTCATCAGCCGTTTTGACTACAATGTCTTTCACATATTTAAATTCTTTAGAATCACATATGATAGGAATCATGATTTCGGGTATTACTGATCCCCCTCGTTTATTGACATCAATTGCCGCTTCAATGACTGCGGTTGTTTGCATAACCGCGATTTCAGGATAAGTAACTAACAATCTAACGCCACGATGACCAAGCATTGGGTTGGTCTCATGGAGATATTCAACCGTTTTACTCAATTCTTCGTAAGTGATTCCCATCGTTTTTGCCAGATTTTCGATATCTTCTTTAGCAGTTGGCAAAAACTCATGTAGTGGCGGATCTAAATAACGGATAGTAACAGGGAAGCCATGCATCTCTTCATATAAACCAATAAAGTCTTTTTTCTGCATAGGCATAATTTTAGCCAAAGCAACTTGTCTTTGTTCAAGCGTGTTGGAGATAATCATTTCCCTAACTGCCGGAATCCGATCAGCATCAAAGAACATATGTTCTGTCCGGCAAAGACCGATACCCTCGGCACCGAATTTGTAAGCAACGCGAGCGTCGCGAGGATTGTCGGCATTAGTTCTGATTTTTAAAGCGCGATATTTATCAGCCCAAGCCATCAAAGTGGCGAAATCACCAGATACAGTTGCATCAATTGTCTTGATTTGTTCTCCATAAACGCGACCAGTAGATCCATCCAAGGAAATCCAATCGCCTTCGTTATATCGTTTGCCATTCAATATAAAGTAATTGCCTTCGGTATTGACATGAATTTCGCTAGCACCAGCAACACAGCAAGTTCCCATACCACGAGCAACGACAGCCGCATGGCTGGTCATGCCACCACGAGCAGTCAAAACACCTTTGGCAATAAACATTCCTTCAATATCTTCAGGCGATGTTTCTTCCCGAACTAAAACAACAGGCCATTTTTTCTCTTTCACAAATTGAGATGCTTTTTCGGCAGTGAAAACAATGTGCCCAGTTGCTGCACCGGGAGAAGCATTAAGACCAGTAGTGATAACTGGGGCATTCTTTAGAGCTTCTGGATCAAACTGAGGGTGTAGCAAGGAATCAAGTTGTTTGGGCTCGACTTTTAATAAGGCTTCTTTTTCGTTCAAAACGCCTTCTTTGACTAAGTCAATGGCGACTTTTAAAGCCGCTTGTGCTGTTCTTTTACCATTTCGAGTCTGCAACATGAAGAGTTTGCCTTTTTCGATAGTGAACTCCATATCTTGCATGTCGCGGTAATGAGCTTCAAGTGTCTTAGCAATTCGGAAGAATTCGTCGTACAAAGCCGAATTCTCCTTTTTTAATTCGGAAATTGGTTTCGGGGTCCGAATTCCAGCCACAACATCTTCACCTTGAGCATTGAAAAGATATTCGCCGTATAAAACATTTTCACCGGTTGCTGGATTGCGACTAAAGGCAACGCCAGTTCCTGAATCTTCACCCATGTTACCAAAAACCATTTGTTGAACATTAACAGCTGTGCCCCATTCGTAAGGAATATTGTTCAAACGACGGTAAGTATTGGCGCGAGGATTATCCCAAGAACGAAAAACAGCTTTTACTGCTTCAATTAATTGAACCTTTGGATCTTGGGGAAATTCTTCTTTCTTGATTTCTTTATATTTTGCTTTGTATGATGCAACAATAGCTTTAAGATCATTGGCATCAAGGTCAGTATCTTGTTTGACGTTTTTTTCGTCTTTCTTGGCTGTCAGGATGGCTTCAAAGTTGCTTTTTTCAACTTCCATGACGACATCAGAAAACATTTGAATAAACCGACGGTATGAATCGTATGCAAAGCGGGGGTTATTGGTCAATTTTGCTAATCCCTCGACAGCAACGTCATTTAACCCAAGGTTGAGAATTGTATCCATCATTCCTGGCATCGAAACCCTGGCACCAGAGCGAACGGAAACTAAAAATGGATTTTTATTGTCCCCAAAAGTCTTTCCCACGATTTTTTCGGTTTCGTGTAAGGCGGTATAAATTTGGTCAATAATATCAGGAGCAATGAGTTGTCCATCTTGATAGTATCGGGTACAGGCTTCAGTCGATACGGAAAAGCCTTGAGGAACTGGCATACCCAAATTGTACATTTCACATAAGTTAGCCCCTTTTCCTCCTAGCAAATTCCGCATTTCGGCAGATCCTTCTTTAAACAAATAAACGTATTTTCCCATGATTAAATCCTTTCTGATTTTCATTTTAAAGTCTATGAAAATTATATCACTTATCTAGTTAAAAAACAAATGAAATAAATGGACATGTCCACAAAAAAACCCGGTTTTACGCCGGGAATTTTATGAAAAGGTTTTCAGTAACTTTTGTTACCCACCAAAACCCTGACATTGCAATAAGTCCATTAAATATGACAATTAACATAAGGGTGATTTCTATAGGCAACAACTGCGAAAGACCAAAGTATAGCAATCCATCAATGACAATAATCGCAAATCCGGAGAAAAGCGCTAATAAGGCCGCAGCACTTTGTTTGACAATTTCGGTTTCATTAATATAATCAAATTTTGGTAAATACAGATTAATAATAGTACCGATAACTGAGGTTAAAACTGCGAAAGAGGATGCAACCAATATCATGATAACCATCATCAGTAAGTCGATTTTAAAAGCAATGGCAAACACAATAATGGAAAGTAAAATGATAGGAACAGATAATATTATATTGAAAAACAGTTTTGCCCTAACAATTGTATTAGGTAAAATTGGCATACTACGTAAAATCCAAAAATTCTTGCCCTCCAGCGAGATAGTGATTGCGGAAGTATATACTGTTGAGGTGCAAAAACAGATAAAAATAAGTATCAATAACTCAAATGGCATTCCAATCGTCGTCATAAGTCCTAAATACTGTGCCACAAAATCAGAAAACACCAAGGAAGCAATTGCGGCCAAAAACAACATTACCATTCCGATTCCAGAGTTTAAGGCATAAACGGGAACATTGAAAAATTTCCGAAATTCTTTTGTAATTAAGGTTTTATATATTCCTTTTTGCACATATACAATGGGTTTGCTTTTGCCAGATGTGTGGGTGACAATTGTTAACGAATTGGTTTTAACAATCATTTTGCTCAATAAAACAACAAATAATGCGAAGGGAATTGCACTAGAAATCACATAAAAAACAAATGATAATATATTATTTTGATGAATTGCTTGTGCAAACCACTTCATAGGCATATAAATTTTGCCCATGATTTCCATAAGATCGATCTGTCCTATGAATAAATTGGCTTGTCCAGAAAAACTATAAGAAAATGATAAAACCATAATTCCCACAAAGATTAAGAACATCAAAATAATGTTCACCAAATTACTTTTACGGAATAGCGAAGCTAATCTAGCAATTATCATCGAAAGGAACGAACAGATGACAACCGGTATGAGCGGAATAAAAAAGAAAGTCACAATCAAAAACAAAATATTTAAAAATCCTGGAGTGGCATACCAAACATAAGCAAAAAGAATTGGCGATATCATGACCAAAACGGATATGTACAAATTAATCATCATGATAATTAACTTGACAGTCACAATTTGTATTGGTGAAAATGGCATCGGGGCGATGATATCATAGTCTTTGCAATGAAAAAGGCTGCCATTTGCACGAAACAGCGTGTAGAGGACCGTCATAATCGTCGCATAAAAGAAGACAAACATCAGTAATATCTCAATGGCGTTGTTTTGTGATAGAATATTTCCAAGTTCCATAAACATATAGCCAAATGATACCAAAAAGGCACCCAAAGCATACAAAAGGGCGATAACGATAAAGACAGTAGTCTTTTTCGATTTTGAGGCATTTCTTCCCAACAAACGTTTTAAATTGAAGTTTTCATGCAAAGAGACACTTAATAGGGCTCTAATCGGTGTCATTATTAGTTCAACTCGATGAAAATATTTTCCAAGGATTCATCCTTGGTAATATCAGCAGTAAATCCGGAGGCAATCAGTTTGCCCTGTTTAATGATTGCGACCTTATTACACAATTTTTCTGCAACTTCAAGAATGTGAGTTGAGAAAAAAATCAACGCCCCTTTTTGACACATGTCATGAAACACTTCTTTTAAAAGGTAGCTTGCTTTGGGATCAAGGCCGACAAAAGGTTCATCTAATATTATGACTTTAGGATCGTGGATAAGAGCTCCAATCAAAACAACTTTTTGCTTCATTCCGTGGGAGTAAGAGGCAATGGGATTATTTAGAACAGTGGCAATTTCAAACATTGTCGCATATTTTTCAATGTCTAACTGACGTTTCTCAAGATCGACTTGGAAAACATCAGCGATAAAATTAAGATATTGAATTCCCGTTAAGGATTCATAAACATCCGGATTATCTGGAATGTATGCCAAAACCTTTTTTGCCGCTAATGGGTCCGATTTAATGGAATGACCATCAATAAGGATTTCTCCAGCTTCAAAATCCAAAATTCCGGCTATTGAACGTAAAAGCGTTGTTTTCCCGGCGCCATTATGGCCAATGAAACCATAAATATCTCCTGGTTCGATTTCTAAAGAAATGTCATCACAAGCCTTATGCTTTTGATCGTAACTCTTTGAAAAATTGCTAATTTTTAGCATGATATCGCCTCCATGTTTGCTATTTTATAATATCTCATTTTTCAATTTACAGCCATATTTTTTTTTGCATTTCTTCATCACATATAAAAATTTGGTAAAAAACCATAAAACGTCACAAAATTGTTGCATTTATGCAGGTCTTTGGGTATAATAGAAACCGCTGAAGCTCCTATAGTTTAGTGGCAAAACGCAGCAATGGTAATGCTGAAATTCTAGTTCGATTCTAGGTAGGAGCACCAGATTTACAAGATAACACTGTTTATACAGTGTTTTTTTTACGTTATCGTATTGTTGAGCCAGAAGGAATAATATTGTCTGACACTTTAGTAAGGTCAGCAGTTGAGAATATTCGACAATTTCTACCAATAATCATATTCTCGGGGACGTGCAGATTTTTACCCAAAACCGTTATTCCGCTGGAAAGCAACTCGGGATTTTCTGCATTAGGAGTCAAATCATCGCCAAAACCAACCATGGCATTCCGACCAATAACGGTATGCTTGTCAATAATGCAATTTTCAACAATCGCCCCAGGCATTATTTGAACATCATTGAGAAAAACACTGTTTGATACCCGGGCAAGCGGATGAATGACAACACCCGGAGATAATACACTTCTTTCAACTGTACCAGTCACAATTGATCCATTGGAAAGGAGTGCTTGACGAATCAAAGCTTTAGAACCGATTTTAACTGCAGGCATATCCTCTGACTTGGTGTAGATTTTCCATTTTGGGTCATACATATCCAAAGGGATTTTGTCAACAGTCTCAATTAATTCGAGGTTTGAAGATAAATATGAATCGTATGTACCAACATCTTTCCAATAGTCATAAAATTTGAATGCGTAAACATTACTGTTTTTTATCATCGCAGGAATGATATGAGAACCAAAATCTAAATCGGGAATCGTATTAGTCCGTAATATTTCCAGTAAAACATCGGTGTTGAATATATAAATACCCATCGAAGCCAAATTCGATTTTGGCTCTTTCGGCTTTTCAATGAAATGCGAGATACGATCACTGTTGTCAGCCTCAAGAATTCCAAAGCGTGAAGCCTCACGGATATCAACAATTTTGGAAGCGATGGTCAAATCCGCATTTTTAGCAATGTGATGAGCCAACATTTTCGCATAATCCATCTTGTAGATATGATCACCGGAAAGAATTAAAACATACTTAGGGTTACTATCTTCGATAAAATTAATATTCTTACGGACTGCATCAGCCGTACCTGCATACCACTCGCTATGTGGTTGCAATAATGTTACCTTTGAATCACGTCGATCTAAGTCCCAAGGTTTCCCCGAGCCGATATGATCGTTGAGTGAATATGGCAAATATTGTGTTAAAATCGCAATATTATATATCCCTGAATTTGAACAATTAGACAACGTGAAATCGATTATGCGATATTTGCCTGCAAACGGGACACTTGGTTTAACCCGCTTTTCTGACAAAATATCAAGACGAGCACCTCTTCCACCAGCTAAAATCAATGCCAACACTTCCATATTAATCACCCTTTCAATAATTTATGATACTGCTTCTTATAAAGTTTGGCGAAGCGAGGCCAACCGAAATCGGCAGCCATCGCATTTTGAACTAAAAGATCCCAAGATTTATGACTATCATTGTAAACATTAAGCGCATAATTTATGGTTTTGTGCAAATCCTTGGGGTTATACCGACTAAAACTGAAACCATAGCCAGTTGAATCAAGTTCGTTATATGGAATAACTGTGTCTGCTAAACCGCCGGTTTCTCGCACTAATGGTAGTGTACCATAACGTAACGCAATAAGTTGCCCAAGCCCACACGGTTCAAATTTAGAAGGCATTAAGAATAAATCAGATGCCGCATATATTAAATGAGCTAGGCGATTATCAAACCCAATATATATTCGTACCTTTTTTGGATATTTAATTGCCAGTTTTTGAAAAAATGTCTCGAAATCAGCTTCACCATTGCCAAGAACAACAAAAACACATTCGTATGTGTCAAGAACCTCTTCGATTATCGAGCATACCAAGTCCAATCCTTTTTGTTCTACCAGCCGCGATATGATGGATATCAAAGGCAGATGAATATTAAAGTCGGCATTTAAGCGGCGGTAAAGCATCAGCTTATTACTTTTCTTGCCGGATTCAACCGATAGATAGTCATAATTTTCCGCTAACAAACGATCGGAAGCGGGATTATATTCAATATGACTAATTCCATTAATGATTCCAACTACTGATGAAGCTCTTTGCCGTAAAAGTAATTGCATCCCATGACCGAAAGCATCGGTCATAATCTCTTTAGCGTAAGTTTCGGAT